>Ga0099822_1008158_pt1 | contig 13414 bp, 5 predicted proteins | sample CowpeawhiteBW_FD_76839 | JGI IMG/M metagenome (GOLD analysis project Ga0099822, IMG submission 76839) | Root nodule microbial communities of legume samples collected from California USA - Cow pea white BW | ecosystem: Host-associated > Plants > Roots > Nodule | place: USA: California | collected... | reverse complement strand
TTGCTTAGAGGCCCTTAAACTCTTCTATATAAGGGGTGCTCCTAGACATGTAAAAGGGTTGAACATTTTGAAGTAAAAACACTCTTGTGTCTCAACCATTTGTGAGAGTTTCCTCCCTAGGGAATGAATACTTTTAAGCCTTATCTTGCATAGCAAGTGGCAGCACACATCCACTAATCTTCAAGGTTGTCATGGCTTCTAGCCTACCCTTGTAGTGTCGTGCTTCTCACATTTTTACCATTTCTTTCGTTTCCATTTTATGTTTTCTTCTTCCTTTAATTGTTCTTGGTTTTCTATGATTTATGTGCTTTTCGTTTCCTTTTTGTTTGAATCAATCCATCATCTTCTTCTCTTAAGCTTTTTGAAAGGAACCTTCATATCTAGATAGCTTGCTATCTTAATGTCCATTGGGGATTTCACTTAGCTTTCCTAATCAACTCACACCATATTCAATAATCTTAAGAGGAAACAAGATAATCCTTCATCACAAGGGATGAGTTGGAAACAACCATGAAGGAGAATGGTGTGGGTGACGAGGCCATAATTAGTGAAATTATATCTAAAGTTGACACTAATAATGTAAGCCCATAGTTAAAGATACATCCATTAACCAATCATGTGATGACTCGCAAACAATACACTAAGACTCAAGACATGACTTATCTAGATACATCTAATTAGTCGGATTCAGCGGATGCTTGCACTTGTGGTGGCCTTTACTGCTCTACCGAGCTAATTGTTACAATGTTTCATCCCCCACGCATAAGGTTAGCCTTAAAGTATTCTAGGCCTCCTGCTACTCTCACCACTTGAGTCAGTACGCTCTACGTGAGACTAACTGACTCTTTAGAGTGTCAGGATGTAATCCTTACCTTGAATCCTTACTAAATTACATAATGAGGCACCACCACGAAACTCCCACTAACAGGGGTCATGGAATTACGCCCTGACCAATGAGGCACCACCACACAACCAACGTGGAATTATGTCCTGACCAATGAGGCACCACCATGAGATCTCACATAGAGTTCCATGGAATTACGCCTTGACCAATGAGGCACCACTATGAAACTATTGTGGAATTACGTCCTGACCACACCAACATCATGTTCCATCAATTAATATAACATTATTGCTTATACCAATTCCATGTCACATTTATAACCAACCATCACATACTCACAACACGCCAAGATCATGCCAAACTCATCATTCACAACCCATTAACCATTTTACTCATCCATATTCATTGCTTTAACATAGCAATCCAACTTAACAACACATTATGCAAACGATTTTGGGATTTTAGAAATAAAACTGCAGCTTGATTAAAGCTCAAAAAATTTTGTATTTATATTCAAATTAAATGTGATTGAATTAAGAACCAAATGAAACAAGAACCAAGTTAATTGAATAACTATAAAGAAAGTTGTGCACCAAACAAGCAACAAAGGTCAATGTTGTGAACAACAAACTACAGTGATCTTGCGATAAAAATTGCTCTCACTATAGAGCTTCGATTCAAGCTCAGACTGCCAAAGTGAAGAACTATGTGTGAAGGACCAGTTCTTAAAATACCAGCTCGATCCAACGGTTAACGAAGTAGGAACCTTCATTTTACGAAAAGTGTGTACTATTGTCAACAACCAAACTACAGTTACCTTGCGATAAAAACTGCTCTCACTACAGAGCTCCGATTCAAGATCCGACCGATCAAAGTCAAGAATTATGTGTTAAAGATCAACTGTTAAAGTATCAGCTCGATCCAACGGTTAATGAAATAGTAACCTTCAGTTTACGAAAAGTTTGCAGTGTAGAAAACAATATAGTGCTACAGCAATCAAACATACTCATTCTAGATCGAAGATAAGTACACTGTATTTCAAAGAAAAGGGAGTTCTAGTTTCCCTACCTGGAAAATGCTAACTCAAGTGAATGAGATCCATAGCGAACTAACACCTAAAGCGGAAGCATACAACAGAATTGAAAACAATAAGGGATGAACGAAAATGAGCTATGATAGAGACTAGCGTGAAACTAAAGCTTGAAGAAAAGAAGGGAACGTAGAGAGCTCAACTAGCTGGAGGAAATTGTTCAACGGAGAGGAAAAATAGGGGAGCTCACTCAAAACCCTAGCTGAGCTTTTGAAAATAGTTGAAGGAGAGTGTAAAGTGGCTGTTAGCAAAGTAAGAGCTGAATGAGAGTGTTTTGGCTGCTTTAGGGTCTTTGGCACCCTATGGGCCAGTCTTTAGGCCCAATTGATTTACGGTGGGCCTTTAAAATAAGGGCAAAAAATAAAGAGGGCCTTACATTTTACCCAATAACAAAAATTTTTTACCTCGAAAATTCGCCAATGGGATAGGAAGAAAACTATGTTTTCCTCATTTTCTCCGACAACTACCACTTAGACATGACTGATACAATGACTCCAACACCCATAGTCACTGGAAACTTTGCCTCTGTGCTAAGGGATATATGTTCAACTGAGTAGATTGGTTTAGTCCCTACACTCGAAGTAACTTGCAACCTGCAACCTTAAAATTGGAATGCTCCTACATACCTGCCCAACCAACTTGTATCTGATATACTGACTCGCCTACCATATGCTCTCCACTACCTCTTGTAGGTGTTTATCCAAGTCTCATATGACTTCAAGTCTTAAACTAAAGCATGTAGTTATCACTTCACATCACCTTGTCCTCACCTTTAAATGTCACCCCACTAACTTGATCACTCTTGAGTTCTAGCCTACTGCCCCACCATCAACACTTTTATGTATGATGACACTCATACATCTTGCTTCCTCTGCTACTTCAACCAAGGAAACAAAGTTCACTACAAAGTTGTTCCATTTCCAATTTAAAATCTTTAATTGTTTCCTTCAGCATATCGTTTTGGCATCCTATCTTCATCTTTAATCCCTTAATTTGAAACCATCATTCCACAAAAACCTCAGAATCATAACTTTCCTTGACTTCAAGCCTCTAGTTTGATTTGTACCAATCAACTCTACGATACACCTCAAACTAAGATTGCCTGATCGAGCTTTTTCCCCAACCTTTTTGGGAAACTCACTCGTCCTAGTCAAATGACTAGACCAATGAAATCTCTTCACATCTCCTCCTCCCCACTTAGACACTTACTTCTCCACCAACTCTTACTCTCACCTTGTCAAACTCAGATCTTGAATTCTCTTCTAGAAATAAGCACCTACTCGTACTTCCTTACTTCTAGGTTGGTACCCTAACTAGAAAACATAATTCAACAATCTCCTATTTCTTTGGTCCAACTTCCTCTATCCAACTCTACACTTTCAACTCTAAATGATCATGAAACACTCTTAACCGATACTTACAGGAACAAAACCTTTGATGCTTTTTAAAAAAAAAATTGGTCTTCATAGTAACCACTAGGTCATGAGTAAGATAGTTCTTCTCACGCACCTCTTACCATTCATAAGCATCACTTGCCACAAATCTGCTGTACTACTCTGATCCACACACAAAGTCATTTATTTGTTTACCCAAAATGATGCTCCTTTCATGTCTGTCGTGATAAGGAAGTAATCGTCACTGAGAAACCTTCCTCCCAAAACTTCTATGGAACTTGCATAACCCTTTGAACTCTCCTTTTTATAGTCGTAACATCCCATCATATCCACTTCTTTCAAACCATATGTCCTACTAGTCACTCCAACCTTTGGCAATACTCTTCTTGAACCTTTTGAAGACTCTCTTCGCAATTGGAAAACTTGTCACTAAACCTTGATGATACTATTAACCTGTTTGAAATTCCTTGCCTTCATCATGTTTCCATTCTTTAAAACCATAGGCCCGAAAAGCCAATCCTCCTTTATCCAACGTTTACCCTTGAACAGCCTATCCTACCACTACCTCTCCCCTAAGATTCACCAAACTTGTAGTCATCTTTGTGATTATACTTTAGTATAAGCCACTACTTCTCTAACATCTTCTCTACTTCCGTATTCACTTCAAACTCACAGTAGGAACATCTAATTAGGAACTATTGACACAAGTTCTTCTTCAGACACCAATGCAAAAGTGAACTCCACCACACCAAGGTCAAAATTCTAGTACTTACTTCAGAACACGTCTATAAACTCTTCTACCACTGAGATCCTTTGCGTCTATTATTCACTTTCCTTTGTCAGATGACTTTGATTCATGCGAAACTCTGCCCCACTATTTATCTTGATCCATACTTCTTATGTAACCACTGCCTTATCTCTTTTAATCAAAGAACATCACCTCATTGGTTGTCCAAGTCATTGAAATGAGATTGAGAAAAAAACAAATTCACCCTTGAGACGATGTCCCAACCTTGCAAAGGAAACTATTCAAATTAGGTTTGAATTTAAATACTTTGATCAGCATGAAAGCACCACACACCCAAGCGAATCATCACTTGGCCGCAATTGTAGCAAAAACCACTAATCTCAACCTCAGCTCCTTCTTGCAGATAACCATGACTCCCTTACCATACTGGCGACATCAGGGAGTATACGACTCTAAGCGAGATCAAAACCCATAATCTAATCACCGCCTTTGTAACATGCATCTTTTGAATTAGATCATCTATGCTAACTGTTTTAGTACCAACCATCACAAACACTCTCGTAGCTACTCAAACTTTTGTTTTCCTTTGCTCTTTCGTTGTGTTGTGACATTACTAACTACCCTTCCCTACAAGAACAAACTTAACTATGTGCTTCTTCTTTTGGTACTTGAATCCATCCATCTCATATCCAAGGTCAAACCTTTCCCTTTTGCGAGCCACTTTACTTAGAACATCCCTTCTACTCTTAACATGGGTAATTGCTATCGCTGAGAAGATCCAACTACTTCTTACTGATTTTGAGCTGGTATATAACCCCTAATATACTTCCTCCTCCTATAACATCATCATACTTGATTGATCTTCAAAGCTTTACCTCCTATAAACTTTTAACTACATATATGCTTTCCTTATACACTTCATGGCCTCTACACCTAACCTCAAACCTTCCATAATATTCCGCTTCAAACCTCAGACATTGTCAAGATGCAAGGCCAAGTTGATTCCTCAAACCTTTCTATATGAGTACGCACTGGTACCTCCTCATATACTAATCTCTAAACTCAACTCTTCTTGCAAAACTTGTGGTATATGATCTTAGAACTTGATCTTGTATCTCTCTCAACCCAAAGCGTTGTTTCTTAACTTTCAAAATCATTTCTCAGCCCTCTAAACCAAGACTCAACTTTCAACATCTTCGCACCTTTGAGACAAGAGATTGTCTCATAGGCTCTACAAATCCTGGTAAGGGTGAGTAGGTCAGGTTGAGCTTGAATCTGCATTCCCTCATCCTTAGACTCCAGACACCAAGCACAGAGGTGTAACAGGGCAAACTAGAACACATAAGACAACACTGCATCACCTACAGACAACAAAACCTTTTTTTTGTCACCCTCCCTTCCCCAAACCATTAGAATTAAGAAAGGAAAAACAACCTTTGATCTAGTCATGAGTGTGCACCCTCATCACTTTATCAAGACTTTTTCTGTTCTTAAAACTTTTGATTTCACTGACAAACTCGACTAGACTTGAAAACTTACGCACGCGAGGCATAATAAACCCACAACCTTAGGTCATCCTAAGAACGAACTGCTCTGATACCATTAATGTAATGTCCCATTTAAGTAATAAAATAATTAAATGAAAACATTACACAAAATAATATAAGAAGTTGAGTCAAGGAGTATAACGTCACTCCTTACAAATATCCAAGGTACTAAAAAATGAGATATTGAAGCACACCATGATGCCAACACAAAATAAAGTTTAATGGTCAACAATATTTAAAATAATTGCCCAAGAGGCAGACAAATACATGGGCTACAACCCTAAAGAAAACTCAGACAAGCAGGATATGATCCAAGATGAACTACGCAGCAGAATCTCTATTACCCTGTTGACCACGAGGAGTTCTCGCATCTGCTCACATCAATAAATTGATAATCATCACAAAAAGAGAAAACCATACATAGAACATACAAAGAAGCATAAAGGGTAAGCTAGCGTAAAAAAATGTTTTATCATACAATTAACACATTTTCATAGTTAAAGATACATGCATTAACCAATCATGTGATGACTCGCAAACAGTACACTAAGACTTAAGAGACGACTTATCCAGATACATATAATTAGTCAGATTCAGCGAATGCTTGCACTTGTGGTGGCCTTTATTGCTCTACCGAGCTAATTGTTATAATGTTTCATCCCCCACGCACAAGGTTAGCCTTACTATGTTCCAGGCCTCCTGCTACTCTCACCACTTGAGTCAGTACGATCTATGTAAGACTAACTGACTCTTTAGAGTGCAGGATGCAATCCTTGCCTAGAATCCTTACTAAATTATATAATGAGGCACCACCACGAAACTCCCACTAACAGAGGTCATGGAATTACACCCTGACCAATGAGGCACCACCACGCAACCAATGTGGAATTATATCCTGACCAATGAGGCACCACCATGAGATCTCACCTAGAGTTCTATAGAATTACGCCTTGACCAATGAGGCACCACTACGAAACTATCGTGGAATTACATCCTGACCACACCAACATCATGTTCCATCAATCAATATAACATTATTGCTCATACCAATTCCATGTCACTTTTATAACCAACCATCACATACTCATTACACGCCAAGATCATGCCAAAGTCAGCATTCACAACCCATAAACCATTTTACTCATGCATATTCACTCATCTCATGCTGTAACATAGCAATCCAACTTAACAACACATTATGCAAACAATTTTGGGATTTTAAAAATAAAACTGCAGCTTGTGTAAAGCTCTAAATTTTTTTTATTTATATTCAAATTAAATGTGATTGAATCAAGAACCAAATGAAATAAGAACCAACTTAATTCAAAAACTATAATGAAAGTTATGCACCAAAGAAGCAACAAAGCTCTATGCTGTCAACAACAAAACTACAATGATCTTGTGATAAAAACTGGTCTTGCGACAAAGCTCCAGTTCAAGATCGGACTGCCAAAGTCAAGAACTATGTGTTAAGGATCAACTATTACAATATCAGCTCGATCCAACGGTTAATGAAGTAGGAACCTTCATTTTATGAAAAGTGTGTAGTGTTGTCAACAACCAAACTACAGTGACCTTGCGATAAAAACTGCTCTCACTACAAAGCTCCGATTCAAGATTTGACCGGTCAAAGTCAAGAATTATGTGTTAAGGATCAACTGTTAAAATATCATCTCGATCCAACGGTTAATGAAGTAGGAACCTTCATTTTACGAAAAGTGTGGTGTGTAGAAAAAAAGGTAGCGCTACAACAATCAAACATACTCATTCCAGAACGAAGATAAGTACACTATATTTCAAAGAAAAAGGAGTTCTAGCTTCCCTTACTTGGAAAATGCTAACTTAAGCGAATGAGATCCTTAGTAGACTAGCACCTAAAGTGGAAACAAACAATGAAACTGAAAACAGTAAGGGATGAACGAAAATGAGCTATGACAGAGACTAGCGTGGAACTAAAGCTTGAAGAAAAGAAGGGAACATAGAGAGCTAAACTTACTTGGAGGGAATCATTCAATGGAGAGGAAAAATAGGGGAGCTCACTCTAACCCTAGCAGAGCTTCTAAAAACAGTTCAAGGAGAGTGTAAGGTGGTTGTTGGCAAAGTGAGAGTTGAATGAGAGTGTTTTGGCTGCTTTAGGGTCTTTGGCACCCTATGGGCCACCCTTTAGGCCTAACTGATTTAGGGTGGGCCTTTAAAATAAGGGCAGAAAATAAAGAGGGCCTTACACTCACGCATAGTTAAAAAAACATAAAAATAAAACATTTAATTTAGAAGAGACTACTTAAAAAAAAATAATGGAACTAGAAAGGTAAAAATGGTATACATATTAAAAATTATGTAAATGTACCTTTTAACAAAAATTGTTCATGATGAAAAAACAATCGGCATTTGAAAGTTTATAATATTTTGCAGTTTCAAAAGAATGTTTTTGAATGGTAGCCTTTATTTTATTTTCTTATACAATGAATTAGTTTGAATTAAATTTTGCTTACTTGGATAGTTAGTTTTTGATTTAATTATTTACCATGTTTTCTGAAAAGTTTTTAAAAATGTATTAAAAAATAAAGGCTAAATTAATTATAAAATATAAAATATGAGTATTTGATAAGGATGGCAATATGGGTTTGATTGTCAGGCCAGCCTGCAGGCTTGCGAAAAAAACACGGGGCGACCCAGGGTAGTTAGCCCACAGGCCTGCAGTGGCCCGGACCGCATAAGCTCGCAGCCTGCTAGCCCGCATAAAAATAGAAAATAAAGAAAAAAACTTACACTTTTGTATATTAGTTAACCTTTTTATGGACTCTTGCATTAACATTTCAAATTCTTGTATAACTAGAAAAGACAAGTATTATGTATTTTTTAATGTGCTAAAATTTATAGAATACATTGTATATGTCATAGTATGAATATGAATATGATGAAAATGTTGAATTATCAATTTATCATCCAATTCCCCAAAGTCTATACTTAATTTTGTGAACATCTTAAGGTTTCCCAATTTTTAAACATTGGATGTTTTATCTTAAGAATTAAAAAAAATTAAAAATTAAAAAAAAAATTAAATAAAAGCGAACCAGCCGTCGGACCCGCGGGCCAAGTGCAAGGCGGGACAAGCCAATGATTGCAGCCCGCATAAATTGTGCGGGCGGGGCGGACCAGCCCACAATATGTGGGTCGGGCCTGAACGGGTTACCCGCATTGCCATCCCTGGTATTTGGGTATCACTTTCTACCAAAAGAGGTTCACTCTAAAGAACTCTCTCATACATGAAAAAAAAATTAGTATAGCATTTTCACCATTTTTACTTAAATAAGTGGGTTCAAATACATGAAAATTTAATAAAAATATATCTCTTCTAGGTTAGAAATTTATTATATACTTCATTCCTGTTTTAATATATTTTATAGGCCTTTAATAAATTTAAGACCTACTGTATATGAATAATTTATATTTGGAATACCCGATATTTTCAAGGACAAAACGTTTTGTTTAGTGTTCTATACCAATATTTGAAATATATTTAGTGAAGTAACTTATTTTTTTTCTCATAGAAATAAACGTGTTTTTAATATTCTTGAAATGTTTTATGTCATCACATAAATAAAGATATATAAAATTCAGAAAATTAATTTTTAATTAAGATATAAAAAACCATTTTTCTTTGTCTATTTTCTCAATCAATGAGCTCAACTACGCTGAGACCATAGGCAGAGTATGAAAGAACAAATTTACTTTGCATCGTGGACTGGTTGAATTTAGTCCTTCATCTTTAAAAATGTGTGAATTTAGTCATTTTAACCAAATTTTGTTAAGTTTATCTAACGTTTTAAGTGCATTTCATGATAATATTTAAATTGTTTACACCGTTTAACACATTTTCGCTTCAATGTTAGCTCAAATAGTATTATAAAATGTGTTTAAAATGTCAAATAAACTTAATAAAATTTGGTAAGAAGGACTAAATGCACGCATTTCTAAATATGAAGGACTAAATTGGTATCAAGTTTCGAAGAGGGACTAATTCCAAAATTCACTGAAACTTGAGGGACCAAAAACATATTTAACCCTAATTTATATTATCATTGATTACTAAAATAATCAGTATTATAAATAAAAATTATAATTGGTTACTAAATTGGTCACTAATTAATTAGAGACCAATTTAGTAATTAAGTCATTTTGGTAGTCAAAACTCAAGTAGCTAATTTTTATTGACCGATTTCCTTTGATAGCTAATTTTAAAAATCAATTTGGTGACCAATTATAATTTTTTATTCATAATAGTAACTATTTTAGTAACCAATAATTTTTTACTTTGTAAATTGATATCTAAATTAGTCCTTATATTGACTAACAATTTTTTGTCACTAAAATTAATTACTAATGAGACATTTTCTTGTAGTATATTATCGTATCATGAATGAGAAAAAATGAATAGAATTGAGAAAGAAAAGAAAAGTGAATGATTGATTTATTCTGGTAAATAGTTGAGATGGATGTTAGAGTTTACATTGATGTTTAATATAATTTTCTAAATTTATTTTGTTATATATATTTTTATTTCATAATAAGAATAATAACAATTGTTATTTTAAATTTTAACATAATAAATTCTTTAGAATAATCTAAAAATATGAATAATAATAATTTTTTATAGGATTGTGTTATATGCTAATGAATATTTAGAATAACAAATATTATGCTTATGAATATTAATAACAAAAATATGGGAAATATTTTTGATTGGAGAATATTGACCGGTGCCCTTAAGCACTAGTTAAGGATAATTAATTTGCATTGGTTCTTCATTTTTACATTAAAACTTGAAATTATTAAATATATTAATTAAGATAGTATAAATGCATATAACAAATTTTATAAAGACAAAAACACCATTTAAATAGTTATTTTATTATTTAATTATTTTTTAACTTTTATTGATGAATGTTAAATAAAATATGAAACACACATATATAATAATTATGGGCACTTTTGTCTTTTAAATAAGATAAAATTATATTAATGGTGATCAAGTCATATTTAATTTAATTACACTTACCTATGTATTTCTTATAGAATTCAATGCATATTAATTACCTTAACGAGTGCTCTTAAGGGCACTGGTTAAGGATAATTAATTTGCATTGGTTCCTTCATTTTTACATTGAAAGTTGAAATAATTAAATATATTAATTAATATAGTATAAATGCATATAATTAACACTATTTTTTTAAGGTTGTACTATTAATTTAAAATTTTTATATTTAATTATATTTAATTTTTAACAACATTAAAACAATTATTTTATTATTTAATTTTTTTTTAACTTTTATTGATGAATGTTAAATAAAATATGAAACACATATGTATATCAATTATGGACATTTCTGTCTTTTAAATAAAATAAAATGACATTAATGGTGATTAGGTCAGATGTAATTTAATATTACACATATTTATGTATTTCTTATAGAATTCAATGAATATTAATTACCTTAACGAGTACCCTTAGGGCACCGGTTAACAAGACTTTTTTTTATGCTTTAATTATGTCCTTGGTCACCATTTTGGAGTCAAAATCTCAGTTTGCTACCCGAATTTATAAAAGTCTCAAATTGGTCCTCTTTTTTGTTAAAAAGTCTCAAGTTTGTCCTTTTTGTTAAGTTTGACTAGAAGGCGTTAAAGGGGTGCCACATGTCAGTTCCTCGATTTTTTGATTTTTTTGATTTTTGATTTTTTTTTTGAATTTTTTTTTTAAAAAAAAATTGCCACGTGTCAAGCTGTCGTCATGCCACGTGGCAGTGATAGAGTGATGAGACAGTGATAATGCTAGGTGTGTGTCAGTATTATGCCATGTGTCATTTTCTTAGTCTCAATTTGGTCCCTATATTTTAATTTTTGTCTCAATTTAGTCTCTATTTTTGTAAAAGTAATTCAATTTTGTCCCTCTCCAAATTAAAAAAAATTTATATAAATGTTATACAAATATTTTTATTAGATTTGATATTTTATTCAAATTGATATTTTTATTATATATTTTTAACATAGCTAAGTTTATTTAAAATTGTGTTTCACATTCAACTTTACTTAAAATTGTTTCCAAATTTTAAATTTATATGTTTTTTATTGTTACATGAACTAGTTAATTTATGAATTTTTTTCTATTAACAACTTTAAAACAATTTTAAATAAAGTTCAACGTAAAATATTAATTAAATGAACTTAATTTGGTTAAAAATATTTACTTGAAATATCAATTTTGATAGAAATATTTACGTACATTTATATAGAAATTAAATTTGATTTCAATTTGAAGAGGGATAAAATTACTAATTTTTACAAAAATTGAGACTAAATTGAGACAAAAATTAAAATAAAGGGACCAAATCTACTATATATCTAAGAAAATGTTAGGATAATGAAGTTACTGAATTAGACGCTCCCGTTCATTGACACGTGTGCTAGAGTAGAGGTATTTTAGTCATTTTGGTGTTGTAGTGTTTGTGGCGGTGCAGAGTTAAATGATGTGATGGACATTTGCTGTGACATTTGAAAATTCTTCTTCTGCAAGGCAAGTTACCTGCGTCGTTGTTCTCCAGGTTTCCTTCTTTTCCCTTCCTCCTTCTTTTGTATTTTTTCATCTTCTTCTTCCTTCCTTTCTTAGTTCCGTAAGTTCATTTTGTTACATTTGAAAATTCTTCTTATGCAAGGCAAGTTACCTGCGTTGTTCTTCTCCAAGTTTCCTTCTTTTCCCTTCCTCCTTCTTCTGTATTTCTTCATCTTCTTCTTCCTTTCTTTCTTAGTTTCGTAAGTTCATTTTGTTTAAGTTCTGAACTACATTTTATGTGTTGATCTTTGTTGTTGATATTTTATTTTATTTTCTTAAAAGTTAAATATTTTGTATTTACTGTTTTTTGTTCTTCATGCATCTTTCTTCTCCATCCTTTGTTGTTTTACTTCGTGATTGTGGTGTATTATGTTTTAAAACACGTTTATAGAAGTTTCTTTTTGTTTTAGATATTATTTGTTAATCGTTCTTAGAAGACGTTGTGATGTTTTTGTTGAAAAGAATTTTCTGATGTTATTTTTTGTTCCTTATTTTGTTCCTTTTTTTTGGTACTTCGTTATTGTGTTGTATTATCTTTTAAAAGACGTTATAGAAGTTTCCTTTTGTTTTATATATTATTTGTTCATCTTTTTTTGAAGATGTTGTGATGTTTTTGTTGAAAAGAAATATTTTTTGTTATTTTCAGGACTTTTTTTTGTTAATTTTTTCAATTTTATATGATTAGAACATATTGAAGACTATTTTGTTTGTTTTTTTTGAAAAAGATTCGTACCTTTATATTTTGTTTACTTTATTTTTGTTTTCTTTATTTGAAGTTGTTGTGTGGTTGGTTGAAACTTAACACCTAACTTATTGTCATATATTAGATGGCAAAAAAATTGATATGATCAAGGATATTGATGGAAGAAGGGAGACGTTGAAACTTGCTGTTAGAATCGTAGATTTGTGGTATGTTGAGTCCTGGGATTCCAAACGAAGTATGGAAATGGTTCTGATGGATCAAAAGGTAATGTAAAGTACCATATTTTAGAATGTTGTAAATTTTACTTTATTCGATGACAACTATATTTAACCATATATGTTTTAATTTGTTGTTCAAGGTGATGTTATTGTTGCAATGATTAAGAAGGAAGATATGGGTGTTTGGGAAGAGAAGCTAAAAGAGGGTGAAAGTTACATAATGCATAACTTTAAACTCTTGAAGAACAAAGCTCAATATAGA
>Ga0099822_1008156_pt1 | contig 13415 bp, 10 predicted proteins | sample CowpeawhiteBW_FD_76839 | JGI IMG/M metagenome (GOLD analysis project Ga0099822, IMG submission 76839) | Root nodule microbial communities of legume samples collected from California USA - Cow pea white BW | ecosystem: Host-associated > Plants > Roots > Nodule | place: USA: California | collected... | reverse complement strand
CTTAACGGTAGGGACCAAATTGAACCTTTTAAAGAATTAGAGGACCAAATTGAACCTAAAAATAATAAGGGGACCAAAATGAACCAACCCAACAAATTAGGGGACCAAAATGATAATTAAGCCTCTTTAGAACTATATGTTCCAAAATCATAAAAATAAAACAACTATAACTATAGTCAATCCTTCTATTTGCATTAATTTATAATATATTGATACATTACTAATTTTTTTCAAATTTCTTGAACAATAGTTAATCCAAATGTCTAACAAATATAAAAGTAGTTATATATATATATATATATATATATATATATATATATATATATGTGTGTGTGTGTTTTTATATATATATTTTTTTTTTATATTTTTTAAAAAATATATAAAATAAATATAAAAAAAATATATAAATATATATATATATATATATATATATATATATATATATATATATATGTGTGTGTGTGTGCTTGTATATATATCTTTCATGTTCATAACTCTATAATAACATTTTATAGTTTCTTATTCTAGTATTAATATAATACTATATTGAAAATTAAGTTTCTTGAAAACAAATATTAAATATAGTGATTCTTACCCAAGAGAACAACTTTTATTCTATTTTGTATACTATAAATGAAGTAAAAATAAGTACGAATTATTATAAAAATCAGTGATATTATCATGTAAAACAATTTACAACTAGATAATCATATAAATATAATGTATTAAATTAATTTCATAGTTTTTAAGAACTAATTCAATAGTAAAAATTCACAGAATTAAGTTGACTTAATCTTTATTTATTCCAGAGTTAAAAAATATAAATCTTACATTCTCCAATAAAAAATAGAAAATTATAAATAAATCCAATAGTTTTAGTGTTGGGAGGAACAAAATTGTGTTGTAAGAAAACCAAAAATATTAATCTCAAATTCTCAATGCAACTTCAACCCGAACTGTGAGATACACTCTGCCACAGGGTACTAGCAAAAGTGTACGTAGCTGAGGATGAACCCATTCTTCTTCTGTAGCGTAGCGCATGTACTTCTCTTTCCAATTGGCCAAACCAAAATAAATAAATGGAATTAATCTGAAGACGTTTACCACAAACGACAAATTCTTCAATCTTTTTTCGGTCCTTCAAATCTCAACCTCACCTTCCACTTTTCACCCTCCTCCTATCTCCCTTCCATTCTGACAAACACTTTCTGTTTCATTCACAACTCAACACCTCAATCGCCATGTCTGACCAAGGTATTCCCCATTCCTTTTTTTCTTCTGGGGTGCTTAAACCCATGCTAAAGTTTTGATTTTGCTGGTGATTATTCATTTTCTGTTGTGGGGTCTTCTCTTGTTTGCAGAAGTTGGCAAAGGGTCTCCAAAATCTTCTTCCTTGAGTCCCTATGAAGAAGCAATGGAGGCCTTGTCGTCTTTGATCACTCGACGCACTCGGGCTGATGCTAGCAATGTGGGGGATCAGTTTGACCTGTTGTTTGATTACCTGAAGGTAAAAAAATTGTGAATTGGGTCATTTTTTATGAGATGTTGACAATGGTGTGCATTGTCTAATTCTGTAGATGCTGGATTTGGAGGAGCCAATTGCGAATATGAAGGTTATCCATGTGGCTGGGACCAAAGGGAAGGTACTCTTACTTCACTTTGGTGGTTGCATGGAAATGAGGCCATAGTAGGAAGTTCAATTTGTTTAGTGATTGCTATGTGGCTGGTCACTGGTGTTTTCTGGCTCCTTATAGTTAGAGATAACTGATAAGTCTTTATTTTTATGATGGAAATTGTTTTTATTGAACTGGGGTTTTATAGGGGTCTACATGCACCTTCACAGAATCTATATTACGTAACTGTGGTTTTCGCACTGGACTCTTTACATCTCCTCATCTCATTGATATCCGAGAAAGATTCCGTTTGGATGGGTGAGTGATTCATATTCATATATTGATTTTTTTGTGTTTTCCTTTATCATCTACTTGTGTCATTTTTCATTGTGTTAATTTGGTATTTTGATTGGGAATTTGAATTCTTTGTCATTATGTGTCTATCATCTGTTTTTTATAGGGTGAATACTAATTTAGCGAATGAATTCGAATTGCTTTCTCAATTGATTTGTTTTCCTACGAAATTATTCTTTAGTGTTGGTACTTTTGTTATTTCCATTGAACATGCAGATCTAGGATAGGAGAATATATTGTATTATGCCTTTACTTGCAACATAATTGCAGTTCTTTAACTGTGCAGAAAGGAAATCTGTGAAGAGAAATTTTTAGCATATTTCTGGTGGTGTTATGACAGACTAAAGGTATGGTTATGTGCATTAATATTTCATTCATATTTATACTGTCAGTGTTTTTTGATGGGATGGAAAAGCAGGTCATCCTTTTTTCAATTTATTTTGAACCTGAGCCAAATTGCCTTGTGACTATATTTTATTGGAATACACTATTACTAGTTATTTATTCCAACTTAGCTCTACATTTCTTTAAAAGAGTCCACCAATTACTCTTAGAACAACCAAACGAATATTTTCTGCTAACTTAGTCTGAAGTTTTGAAGCTATTCCATTGCTCTCTTTGAAGTTATTGCATTGTTTCAGAAGAAAATAGTAAAGGAAGAGCAACTAACTTGTCCTGCTGGGCACCCTTGATATGTTTGTGTGAACTGGTACAACATACGGCAGAAAGGGGTCTTAAGTGTAATGTAACTTGAGAAAAAGGAACAAGAGGTTTATGTTTTAAACTCATGGTGGTTAGTGTCAATTTGAAAATCATATGGGACACTAAAAATGGGAAAAATAAGAAGAAAAGCAACACAGTTTTACTTAATAATATGGTGAGTCTATTAGCATCACCTTCTGTTCTGTAAACCAATGCATATTTATACCATGTCAATAAGAATTGTGGTGTACTATAGCAGTAATACGGTAGTTAAGCTTATATCATCACAGTGTTCATGTTCCCATCACTTTTACAATTTAATTTGATGTGCTTGCTCACAGTAATAATGTAATTGGTTCATGTTTTGGTGGTGTGCAGGAAAAAACTGATGACAACATTCCAATGCCCACTTATTTCCGTTTTCTTGCCTTACTTGGCTTCAAGATATTTGCAGCAGAGCAGGTTTGTTCCCATGTTTTAAATTTCCAAGAAAAATTGTTCAGGGTACATTCTATTTTTTGTTTATTTTATCTTAAGTGAATAAGAGCTTCTTTCTTTCTGAACTTGTATGTAGGTTGATGTTGCTATATTGGAGGTTGGATTAGGTGGCAAATATGATGCCACAAATGTGGTATGTTTAAAATTTCATTGGAAACATGTTTCTCTAGCATTACTAGACCACAAGAGTAATGAGCATTGAAACCTTGTATATGTATTAATGTTTTCTATGAAGTTGTATCTAGGAACAAGCTCATGCAGATCTGTCGATATTTCAGGTTCAGGCCCCTATTGTGTGTGGAATAACATCTCTAGGGTATGACCACATGGAGATTCTTGGTTAGTTTTCTATTTTTGAATTCTAGGTAATCACTAGTTTAATGCATGGATATTGTGTATGAAAATATAAGTTTAGAAATTTTTATATTATACAAATGTTTCAGAATATGGTTGAACATAATGTTTCTATGCCACTGCTTCGTTCAGTGAGTTTAATTTGATCGTTTTATTATTAGGGAATACTCTGGGAGAAATTGCTGGTGAGAAGGCGGGTATCTTCAAGGTGTTTTTTAGAATCTAGTGTCATCTTCTTTTGAAGAATAAAAGTTATTTTTGGTGCTTATTTGCAATGTGCACTTTCTTTCTGATAAATTCATTTCTTTATTTGTTTGTTTGGTTTCAGAATGGGATTCCAGCTTTCACAGTGCCTCAACCTGAAGAAGCAATGCATATACTTGAGGAGAAGGCTTCTCAATTAAATGTATGTTCTTTCATGAAGTTGTTTTGCTTTATAAAATAAGTTTGGATGACTCAACATAAAAGTTGTTGGAGATCTCACATCAACAAAAATATATTATCAACTTATAGTATATAAGTGAGTATAAACTATACTTTAAGCTGATTTTATAAAGTTACGTTAGGCTTAAAATTCAGACTCTAAGATAATTAAATGAATCTAATATCAGCATGTCAATATTAAGTAAAGTGGTACAGTTTTACAGTGTGTTTAGGATTAAAAGTTCAAATTTACTATACATGTGATGACTGAGTAAAACATAACATACTTTGTTTGGAACTTATTTATTTTGTCAAAGGGTGTTACATAGCTAAAACTTAATTATGAGAGTTGTCTTGGAAAGAGAAAACAATGCCCTCAATGTGATTCAGTGTGGTGTACTTTTTTTCATCTTTCAATGGTCTTTTGAAAGTCAGGGTAGACATAGCATTCAATCCAAGTGGCTTTTGTAGCTGCATTCATTGAAAATGTTAAGTCTTTGGTCCTTGCTTTCAATCAGCTAAGTAAATCTTGCCAATGTCAGGTACCTCTTCAAGTGGTTACTCCATTAGATGCGAAATTGTTAAATGGTTCAAGCCTTGGTCTTGAAGGTGAGCACCAATATGTAAATGCTGCACTTGCCATTGCACTGTGCTTTACATGGCTGAAAAGGACTGGGCATGTTGGAGATATCTATTTGGAACAAACTGTAAGTTTTAAAAAGTAGTTTTTTTTTTCATCTTTTTCTTTTATACCTTATTGCTGAAGTGATTCTGTATCTGCATGAAGGAAAATTTGCCAGAGCAGTTCATAAAAGGTTTAACTAGTGCAAGTTTGCAAGGAAGGGCACAGATTGTTCCTGACCAACACCTGAAGGGTGAAAGATCAAATAGACTTGTTTTCTTTCTAGATGGGGCTCACAGTCCTGAAAGCATGCAAGTGTGTGCAAGGTGGTTTTCTCTGGCCATTAAAGAATACAACCCAGATCAAACCTTGTTTCATCAGCAACTGGATAATTCTAAATTCTCACATGAAGTAGTGAAGACGCACAATGGAGAAAGAGTATCCCAGGGAAAATCCACTCCGGTAAAGTATAGATTTAAAAAGTAGATTCATTATAACTTAATTTTTTGGTTTTCACTTTAATTAGAAAATCATGATATACACGAGTGAAAATGCCACTTTCTTTTTTAATTGGATTTGAAGTAATTGAATTACTTGCAGATATTGCTGTTCAATTGTTTGACTGTTAGGGACCCGCAGTTGCTTCTTCCTCACTTAATGAAAACGTGTGCTGATAACGGTAAATAGTTTTCTTGATTATGCTAGAACATACTCACCAAATAATGAAAATAGTTAAAAAATATTTAAGTAAAGCTTAACATTTGGGATTTTAACAGCTTTCTTCTCTATTAGTTCTGTAAGTATTTATGTTTAGTATGAGGAAAAAGTAATGTGAACATTTTCCCAATGATTTTTTTCTCTCTGAAGAAAGTTATTTGGTCCATGGAAATTAAGAAACATCTGGATGGAAATTGTAGGTGTCTACTTCAAGAAGGCGCTTTTTGTACCAAGTTTGTCTGTGTTCAATAAAGTTGGACCCCAGGTTTTCACTCTCACTGATCCCAAAGTTGATCTGTCATGGCAGTTCAATCTTCAAAGAGTGTGGGAAAATCTCATGCAAAGCAGCAAAGGTAGTGATTATTCAAGATTGCTTTCCACATCCCTTTCCTCTTTTTCCTTCATGAATTGTTCCTATTAAGTTTGAGACCTTAGAATATTTTATGGCTTGAAGAATCTGTTTGAGATTACTTGGCTTAGCAGGTAAAAACACCGACATTGTTTCTGAAGAACTAAAAGATGACATGGAAACGAGTGCAAGTAACTGTGAACACAGCGCAGTGTTTCCGTCACTGCCATTGGCAATCAAATGGCTTAGGGACAGAGTGCAACAGAATCAGTCACTTCGTTTACAGGTGTCATAGTATCACAGTTGAGAAATTTAATCAATGTTGAACCAAATTTCTTGGAAATCATTAATTTGGTGGATCCCATCAAAATTAGAGATTTTCAATAAATTTCAGTCAATAATATCTACAAAATTATACATCTTTTTTCATCTGTTCAGAATTCTGACTGCAAATTTATTTGGGTGATGCATCAGGTCCTTGTAACTGGCTCTTTACATCTTGTTGGGGATGTGTTGAACTTGGTCAAGAAGTGATTTTCATTGGGAAAATTTGAGTATTCCTTCAAGATGGGGTTTATAATGCTGGATGAGTTTTCTCTGGCATTGACACAGTTCATTGTTGAGCTGGTTGTGCACTTCGGTTCTGAAAATTCAATAGTATGTGCGTGTCATCAACCCAACGCCATTGAACATTCACTTGATACATCTACAGCGTTGGTTAATTTTCTCTTTGCTTACAAAAAAAACTGTACACTCTTACTGTATGAAGAATTAATTTATTTTGGATTCTTGAAGAAAGTCACAATTTTAACTTACAGTAGGGAGGAGTTTTAATGTGATTAGTTCAATTGTAAATTAAAAGATACAAAATCATAATTAACGTAACAATGTATAATATTTGTGCAATTCAGTAACAAATATTTTAATGGCGAAACCACATATTCAATTTATTTCTATTGCACCATAGCGTATCGGACGGTGTGGCGTCTGAGCCACAGCTGATACATGATAGTATTGAACGCATCGAACGGCAGAGGAGGCTGGTTCCACTGGAAGTGCGTGCTCGCGGCCACACCCAATTTTCGCATCCGCTCGTGACGTTCCCTCCACGTGTCACCCAACGCACGCGTCACTCCCCCCACGCTTCTCACAAACACTGCCATCTCTCTCCACCTCAGCACATCCATAAACGGCATGTCATTTAACGGTTCCTCCGTAACGACCACCGGCACGCACCCTACGCGCAGTGCTTCCCCTATCCACGACGCGTCGTTGGTGTGCTTCATCGCGCAAAGAAACTCCTCCCCCCGCCAAGTCTCATTATCGTTGACCAATGAGCGTGCTGGCACTCGCTGCAGGAGCACGTGGGGGTCAGGTACCGGTGGCAGCGTGATGTCCTTGTGAGGGACAAACTTGTCATTTGGTGTCGGGAAGCACGAGATTTGAACGGCGTTTTTCTTCAGCTCCACGAGGTTCCGGTCCCGTTCGAGGGGGATTCCCACGCGCGAGAGGTAGAAGTGGTCCGCACCAAGGGTGCGGTTCCAGTAGGGGAAGTCGTTGCGGATGCGTGATAGGACGTGGGCCAGAGCGCGCGTGGAGAGGTCAGAGGAGAAAGGGAGAAAGAAGAGGTGCGCTTCCTCGGGATCCTGCGTGAGGTAGGTGCTGTTGTGTAGTGAAGAGTAGAAGAGAGACTCCACCGTGGAAGCGAATTTGAGTTGGGCGCTGTTTGGTTTGTACACGAACACTTTGAAATTCTCTACCATTTTCTCGTAATTAAGAAGCACCGTGGTGGGTGAGACGTAAGGAGAGAAATTATAAATGTAATTGCGTTGTGCCTGTACCGCCACAAGCGAGTAGCACAACAAGGATAATACTAAGGGAAACATTGTAGTAGTCATATCAGACTGAAGCATTCATGTTTGTGAAAGTTAAGGACAAAAAAAAATGGCTTACTTTGGAAATTGTGAGGTTCAGGATGAGAAGTAAGCAGAGAAGTCAACTTGAGTTTCATGTACGTCCAGAAATCCTTGTTGATCAAAATCTTCATTTTATTTTATAAAATCAAATTATTGATAATATTAACAAAAAATAATACTTCAGCACCAACTTGTCTGGGTGGTGTAGTTGGTTATCACGCTAGTCTCACACACTAGAGGTCCCCGGTTCGAACCCGGGCTCAGACATTTTTTATAGTCATTTATTTTTTCAAATAAAGTCTTCTTAATCTAATATAAAAACCCACATGCCGGCACGTGCGCTTCGTTGAAAAGCTGAACCAAAAGTAGCGGAGCCCATAGATCGGGCCCATTCTTGAAGCCCAATTACGCGAGCCTCGTTGGAAAGAGAAGCCGGAGAAAGTAAAAATAACAATTATTATTATTAATTATTAAATTTAAAAAAGGTGCTAGGTACGTGCTTCGCTGACCCGGCGAATTGAAGTTGAGGGTGGGGTCCAATCCTGTGTATGAAAGAGCACGCTAGTTTGTTTAGAGTCCTCCCCCTGCAACACGTTCCTTCCAAACGACGACAGGAAAAACAACTTTCGTCGTTCTGCTATCTAGGGCTCTATTCCGATTCCGACTCCGAACCCCCTCAATACTTCTCTGAACTAATTAGGTCGTCTTCACTCGCGCTTTTTCTCTGCATTGTATCGATTTCCATGGAGGAGTCTTCCTACACCGGTCTTCCCACTAGCCACTTGCTCGGTTCAGTTCCTGTAAGCGAGAGCATCTTTCGTTTTTCCTTTCTAATTTGCGCTCTATGCTTGTCATATCGATTCACTTCACTCTCTGCATGCTCGTTTGTCTTCAACTGTTTTCATATTTTTTTAGGAATTAAGTTAATTGTGTGCAAATTTAGCGGAAGGAGTGGGATGAAGTGAAATTATGGAATTACAAGTGTAATCGGTTGATTCCACGATTATAAAATAGCTAGAGCTGTAGTGTAAGGTCATCTCTACTCTAAATTAAGTAAGGGAACCGCGACACCTCCGTTAAATGTGTTTGTGATTTTAAAATATTGACATTAATTGATTTTGTTAAACCTTTTTATTTTGATCTTTATGGTTCATGTTGATGCGATGGAAAAGTTGTTTTGTTGAGGAGCATACGTGATCTTAGTTACTTTATAATCATTCTGTTATTCCTGTGTGATTTTTTGTGAGGTTCTGGTAAGTGTGTTCTAACTTTTTAAATATTTTTGGTTTATCTGTTTGGTGCTCAGGCTGTCATTACTGAAGAAAATAATACCACGAAACATGTGGGTATGGATTTATAGCATCGAGCTTTGGTTTCTTGTATTGTATTTCCTACTTTTAAAGTTTAAGTGCTTCTAGTTGCTTATGAACACATATATATGATGCATGTAGCCACTGATGCGAGTATGCAAATATTCCCTCCAAACAATGGAGTAGACCGAGGAACTGGATATCAAACTGTTGGCGGCCGTACTGGTATGTTCTCTAATTTTTGTGACTTGAAGAGTTCAGAGAGTTTTTTCTTTATCTGATTTTTCTCTCTTCCTTTTCTCTCTGTTTAAATGATTTAACAATATATTGGTAGTCTCTGGCTGTTTCCTGGTGACATTAGTACATGACAGTGAGACACTAATCGGTATACTGTATTGTCAATTCTTGACTAATGGAGGGGATCAGGAGATTCTTTTTCTTTTAGCTGTAGGCATCTTACAACTGAACAATTTAACTGGAACTTTCAAGCAGTCCCCCCCTGTTGCCTAGTCTCATGAGTCATGATATTGTCTACTGATTTGTGTTATATCTTCTAAATTAGTTGTCCTTTAGTCAATTTCACCCATTCCCAACTATTCTGAAATTGTGATAAACACCAATTATAATCCCATATCTTCAATCAACTATCGTTTGGGGGAGAGTTAGCATATTCTTCAATTTCTTTAATGTGCTATTGTTGTAATGTTATGCATGCTTAAAAGTTGTTTTCAATACTCCCAAGTATGGTTGTTTAATTTCTGTTCTCTTTACCTTTGTTCTTTCCAGGCTTTGAAGCCAATGTGAACTGCTTAAATATGTCCAAGAATTCTAAGTTCAAAATAAATAATTATTTTATTTTATTTTATTTCCATTCTTGATCTAATATTCTATTTAGTTTAGCTATATTTTGACCCCTTTTGCCTTGTGCTACTTGATGAGAAAGCTATTATGCATTGCTGTCACTTAGATAATAAAATTTATTTTTCTCTTTATACCTGCATAACAGGGTTCAAATGGTAATAAAAACACTCCCTAATTAGACTTACAAAGAATTTATAACAGAATGAGGTTAAACAAAGTTTAGAAGTTGCGGAGTTTCATTAAATTGCCACCCAATGATGATCATTAAAGACAATCAACACTAATAATTGCATATATTAAGTGTCGTAGTTCCGGACATTATGTCAATTTTTTTCTGAATTTTAAGTTATGTATAGATTTTAGTTTAACCATTGACCAAATGGTTCACACCCATATTGATTCTATGATCAGATTTGTGAATACTGCTCGTTTGTATTTTCATTTTCACGGTCACTTGCTGATATTAAAATGGCTTTCATTATTCTCTTGTTTGTTCATCTATACAGAAGCTTTTGAACAACAGCCAGCAAACAACTGGAGGGGAGTCTTTAGCATCTCATCGTATTCACAGTATTTTGATGTAGACACGGATATCGTCGTAATCAGATTGATAAGTTCTCTGAATCCAGTTGCGGGAGACTTCTTCAGCAAGATAGATGCTAACCCTGATTTGTGCGTTATTTTTTTTACTCTTTATACTCTCAATTATCAAAATAGAGAAACTCATTTTGATTACATAGTGAAATATTTGAATTGGGGGAAATTTTAATTTAATTAAACTGTTACCATAACATTTTTGGGGAAATGCCGGCCATTTTTTCTTCACACCCCTCCTTTTTTTTTCTATATAGGACATTTGCTAGTCATGGCCAGATTTTCAGCACCCTTCCCTAAAAGTCATAAATAGTGCATTTAATGGATATCGGATACTAAGGTTGTGATTCATTTGTCATAGATATGGGCTTATATGGATCTCAACAACACTGGTGTTTGTGCTTGCCGCACTTGGAAATCTAGCTACGTACCTTATGCAAAAGCATGCTGATAACAGTACGTCGTGGAGCTTTGATGTCAGCTATATGAACGTGGCTGCATGCTCAATCTATGGTTATGCAATTGTGGTCCCATTGGCATACTACTTCTTCCTTCAGTATATGGGTTCAAATGCCAGCCTTATAAGATTTTGGTGCATGTGGGGGTATTCTCTCACCATTTTCATCATGTCTTCGGTAAGTTTCTGCTTTCTCCAACGTGGTAAATTTAATTCTGAAGGTTTTTATTTACAGATAATATTGCACAATTATTTATACCACACATGTTCAGCGTGGGGGGATGTAGCCCTTAAGGGGAAATTTGAAATGGACAGTGCCTCAACGAAGTGAGGCGCTCTTCCTTTAAATTTCGTAGGAACTTTGGGCTCAGACTCTAATCCCTCCTCACCGTGCAAATAGCACGCTGACCAAAAATAAAACCATGCAAAAAATACCATTAAATCTCAGGTGATGATAACGTTGTAGTGAATGGATTGTGGCGTAGAATGAATTTTTTTTTCCTATTCTGTGCTGCGTTCTTATAATATATCACAATGTCCAGATTGGATGCGTGACTTCTTTACACGTATTTGTATTTAAGTTGTGACTGAATTTTATAATTTGATAGGAAATTACATCACTAGTTCACTAATCATACTTTAGCTTTGTGGAGACTTCCGAACTTCTATCTAATCTATATTTCTTGGGATACTTTCAGTTCCTGTTGTTAATTCCTGTTGAGTTTCTTCGTTGGGTTATAATACTCCTTACGGGTGTTGCCTCAGCAAGCTTTGTTGCTCTAAACCTGAGGTCTTACATAGAAGGCAATGAGCTTTCAGTTGCGATTATTGCAGCATTTTTGTTGCAAATAGCTTTGGCAATCTTCATCAAGGTTTGGTTCTTTCCGTAGCTAAAATGCTCTGCAGCAGTGGAGATCAAACACTGCCATTATGAACTGCATTAGCTAACTTTGTTCAAGACGAGAGTGGAATTTTCTGAAGCAGAATTGGTTTGTGTGTTTTGGATTTACTAGAATGGAATGTTAAAGAATTGCAGAGGAATTAGTGCGAATTTCAGTATCAGCACGGTCAGAGTTTCTGTATCGTTTTGGCTTAATGTGGAAGACTCAATACCCGGGAAGGGGATGATGAACGATCATGATTTGTAGTATCTGTGTATCTTTGAGCTTTTTGCATGTTTCTGTAAATATACTGGGACAAGTAAATCCTCTTTTAATTGATTTTTTTAAGTAACTGTTTAATGTGGAGCCTAGGCAATTTCTTGTATGGAATCAAAATTTTGTCATGCCATCATCCTTTTGAAAGTGACAATGTATCTCGGATCACTCTGCTTCTTGTTACTTTTAGTTCAATAACAAGTTGGTAGAGTGCAATAGGGCATCCTATCGCCTGAGCTTATGCATGATATGCATGCTGAGTTTTTAGTGTCATCTAATTATGATTAAAATATCAATAGATGAATTTAGCAGCTAATTGTAGTTTTATTGTAAAAAAAATAGGTTTCATCAATTAAATTAAAAGTTTTAAGTACCAACAAATCGATGGAAATTAGTTGGAATGACAGATTTTATTGAAGGTTTTCTGTTAATAGTATTTAATGTTATTGGAATACAAATTTCAAGGGTGAAATATGTTTTTGATTTTTTCAAACTATTGTAATTTACTTGTTCTGCAAAATGTTCTCTTGTATGTTTAATGTTGAATGACATACGTATCAATGTGGCTAGTTTACTTTTATTTTTTTTCTTTCTTGAACTTAGATCATAAATTATGTAATGAAAAATATTGATTAAATTCTTCGTATGTTAAAGTATGTGTGTGTTGATTTTCATAATCACCTTATCTGGTTTTATCATGGTAATTCATTTTTATTCCTTTCGTTCTCTAAAGTTTTAGCTATCTAATCTAAATCAAATCTAAACATAAAACAAAATTAAACATTTTTTTCAAAAGAGTGATCATTTGACAATAAAATAAAGGGAACGACTTCCTGTACCACATCATTTTTTCTTCCTGCACCTTAGTACTTCCGAAATTGATTTTCCGAAATAAAAAACAGTTTCAGAATTTTTTTTTTCCGGATAGCAATCAGCCCTCTCTACTACGAAGAAAAAATAAATTCTCGTAGATGTTTCGACGTCGTGGATATCAGAGATCTTATCGGCCAGCAAACCGGAGACGGACGACCACAGAAGAAATTTTTATGGGTGTAGAAAGCAACACCCTAAAATAAACTAACCAAATGGGTTCAAACTTCAAACTATGAAAGATAACATTGCATAATCAATGGATGTTGTAAAGAAAAAAGTATACGACATAAATTATAGCTTTTACTTAGACTTATTAATGAAAAGTGTTTCTTTTTATAGGCAAGGAATTATATTTAATGGAAAATTTATAATTCAATGGAAAATTTGGGATGCTCTATTTGGAAAAAAAAATAGTGAAGTGTTTTGAATCTAAACATTTCTGAAGCCTCCATTTTTACATTTGAACACCTTCCACATCAATTAATATATATATATATATATATATATATATATATATATATATATATATATATATATATATATATTAAATTTATTATTAATAAAAAAATTTAATTAAAATATATAAATATATCTCACAAAAAAAATAAAGATATT
>Ga0099822_1008145_pt1 | contig 13436 bp, 10 predicted proteins | sample CowpeawhiteBW_FD_76839 | JGI IMG/M metagenome (GOLD analysis project Ga0099822, IMG submission 76839) | Root nodule microbial communities of legume samples collected from California USA - Cow pea white BW | ecosystem: Host-associated > Plants > Roots > Nodule | place: USA: California | collected... | reverse complement strand
TTCGCCGGAACCGCTGCGCAGCGAATTTCTCGCCATCATCGAAACTCAGGCGATCGGCATGCCGCTCGCCGAGGCCTGCTCCCGGCTCTATGAACGCATGCCGCTGCCCGAGGCGAACTTCTTCGGCATCGTGATCGCGATCCAGCAGAAATCCGGCGGCAACCTGTCGGAGGCACTCGGCAACCTGTCGAGAGTGCTGCGCGACCGCAAGAAGATGGCCGAAAAGATCCAGGCGATGTCGATGGAAGCCAAGGCCTCGGCCGGCATCATCGGATCGCTGCCGCCGATCGTCATGCTGCTCGTGTTCATCACGACGCCCGATTACATCGCGCTGCTGTGGACCCATCCGACCGGCCAATTGATGCTGGTGTTCTGCGCCGTCTGGATGTCGATCGGCGTTCTCGTGATGAAGAAGATGATCAACTTCGATTTCTGACGGTGCAGCATGATCGAGTTCCTTGTCGCTAAGCTCCACGACGTCAGGTTCATGACCATGCTGCTTGCCTTCTTCGCGGCAAGCGCCACGGTCTATACGCTGGTGATGCCGCTGTTCGCCGGGGGCAATCTCAACAAGCGCATGAAGGCCGTCGCCAGCGAGCGCGAGCGCATCCGGCAGCGTGAGCGCGACCGCCTGGCCAAGACGGAGAAGGTGGCGCTGCGGCAAACGCCGAAGCAGATCGTCTCCAAGGTGGTGGACGACCTGAACCTCACCAAATGGCTGGCTCAGGAGGCCGCGCTCGAGAAGCTGGTGATGGCGGGCTATCGCGGCCACGCCCCCTACGTGACGTTCCTGTTCGCGCGCGCGGTCGCCCCGATCGTGCTTCTGCTGGCTGCCATCGTCTATACATTCTTCATCGTGGGTGCCGGCTGGTCGATGCCGATCAAGATCGGCATCTGCGTCGCGGCGGCCTATGCCGGTCTGCAGGCTCCGATGCTGTTCCTGAAGAACGCCATCGCCAAGCGTCAGCTCTCGATCAAGCGCGCCTTCCCCGATTCGCTCGACCTGCTGCTAATCTGCATCGAGTCAGGCATGTCGGTCGAGGTCGCCTTCCGCAAGGTGGCCCAGGAGATCGCCGGACAGTCACTGGCGCTGTCGGAGGAGTTCGCGCTGACCACGGCGGAGCTCTCCTATCTGCAGGATCGCAAGGCCGCCTATGAGAACCTGGCGCGTCGCGTCGGGCTCGAGGGCGTCAAGTCGGTGTGCCTCGCCCTGCAGCAGTCGGAACGCTACGGCACGCCGCTCGGCCGGAGCCTGCGCGTGATGGCGCAGGAAAATCGCGACATGCGGATGAACGAGGCCGAGAAGAAGGCGGCGGCGCTGCCGCCCAAGCTGACCGTGCCGATGATCCTGTTCTTCCTGCCCTGCCTGTTCATCGTGATCCTCGGTCCGTCCTACATCAAGCTGACGGCGATCTATTAGGACGCGCGGACACACGGAAACGACGACGCCCGGCTTGGCCGGGCGTTGCTTTTGCGGGTTACATCGGACAGACGGCAGCCCTGCTGATCGCCTCTGCTTTCAGTCGTCCTGGGCGACTACCGGTGCGGATTTCGACGCGGTGCGCGGACCGTCCTTGCGGTTCAGCATGTCGCGCAGATAGGCGACATTGGCCTCCGCCTCGCCCGGCGGCAGATCGGCCTTGACGATGCTTTCGGCTTCCGTGAAGCGGCCCTGCAGGCCGACGACGAGCGCCAGGTTTTGCCGTATCCGCCCGTCGCTGCGCGCGCCGGCATAGGCACGGCGCAGCGTCTCCTCGGCCTTGGGCAGATCCTTGGTCAGCATGTAGGAGAGGCCGAGATTGGACAGCACCGACGGTTCGTCCGGGGCGATCCTCAGCGCGCTCGCGTAGTAGCGGCGCGCCTCGTCGTGACGACCCATCTTGTCGAGCGTCGTCCCCTGCACCGACAGAATGCGCCAGTCCGGATTGTCCGGGCTGTGCGCACGGCTCAGCACGTCGAAGGCGGCCTGCGAATTGCCGTTGTCGGCGAGCGCGCGGCCGTAGGCGGCAAGCAGCAGCCGGTTGCCCGGATTGGCGATGGTCGCCTGTTCCAGCACGGCGCAGGCCTGCGCGCGCTGGCCGGTGGCCCGCAACGCCTGGCCGTAAGCCAACGCAGCGTCGACGTCCTTCGGATTCTTGCGGTAGCGCTCGCCATAAACTTCCGCGGCCCGGTGCGGATCATCAGGCGCGGATGGCGTCCGAGTCGCCAGCGATCCCGTCACGTCGGACATGGTCTGACAACCGCCGAGGCCAGCAGCCACGATCGCCACGACGGCCGCGGAAACGACGTGCCGGGCAGCAAGCCGGCCCAGATTGGACTGTCCACGCATGGCACTTTGACTCACGAAATCGGGCAAATGGAACGAGCCGAATGGGCCAGCAATAGACTGTTAACCCTAACGTCTGGTTAATTGGGTTCCGTCGCGAAAGCGGCGGCGAGGTCCGATTCTGCCGGTGGCGCCACCCGCTGCCGCGCTACCATCCACGGCGAAAGGCGTGTAGTAGCGACCTACGACGCCAGAACAGCCGAGAATCGCATGTCATCCGTGTTCGAAACCGCACTTGTAACCGACGCGATCCCGATCACTTTCGTCACCAAGACGACATGGGATGCGATCCGGAGCGAGTTGCCCGCGCCGGCGCGGCAGTTCGCCGACGCCAACGGCTTTGCGGCCAAGCCCGGCAAATGCCTGGCACTGCCGGCATCCGACGGCAGCATTGCGCAGGTGCTGTTCGGCCTCGAGGACGACAGCCACAAGGCGCGCGATCCGTTCCGGCCGGGCGCTTTGCCCGGCTTGCTGCCGCCGGGCGTTTACCGCTTTGCCAACGCGCCGCACGACATCAGGCTTGCCGCGCTCGCCTTCGCACTCGGCTGCTACCGCTTCAGCCGCTATCGCAAGAAAGAGACGCCCGAAGTGCGGCTGGTGCCGCCCGAGGGGGTCGACGCCGCCGACATCACGCGCATGGCGAATGCAACGGCACTCGCGCGAGACCTCATCAATACGCCGTCCAACGACATGGGCCCGGCCGAGCTCACGGGCGCGGCGCAGGAACTGGCGACGCGGTGCGGCGCCCGCTTCAACTGCATCACCGGCGCGGCGCTGGAGCAGGGTTTTCCGCTGATCCACGCCGTCGGCATGGCTTCGGCGCGCGCCCCCCGGCTGATCGATCTGACCTGGGGCGATCCGGCGCATCCGAAGGTGACGTTGGTCGGCAAGGGCGTTTGCTTCGATACCGGCGGGCTCGATCTCAAGCCGTCGAGCGGCATGCTGCTGATGAAGAAGGACATGGGCGGCGCTGCCAACGTGCTGGCGCTGGCGCAGATGGTGATGGACGCCAAGCTGAAGGTGCGGCTGCGCGTGCTGATCCCGGCGGTCGAGAACGCGGTCGCCAGCAACGCGTTCCGCCCGCTCGACGTCTTCCGGTCGCGCAAGGGCATCACCGTCGAGATCGGCAACACCGATGCCGAGGGGCGGCTGGTGCTCGCCGACGCGCTGGCGCTGGCCGATGAGGAGAAGCCCGACCTGCTGATCGATCTGGGCACGCTCACCGGTGCGGCGCGCGTGGCGCTGGGACCGGATCTGCCGCCGTTCTATACCAACGACGAGACGCTCGCCGGTGACATCGCCGCCCTCGCCAGAAGCGAGAACGATCCGTTGTGGCGCCTGCCGCTGTGGCCGGCCTACGACGCCTGGCTCGACTCCAAGACCGCCGACATCACCAACGCGCCGTCGGGCGGCTTCGCCGGCTCGATCACCTGCGCGCTGTTCCTGCAACGCTTTGTCGAGCACGCGAAAGCCTGGCTGCATGTCGATATCTATGGCTGGACGCCAACCGCGAAGCCCGGCCGCCCCGAAGGCGGCGAGTGTCAGGCCGCGCGTGCGATCTACAAGCTGCTGAGCCAGCGCTATGCATGACCCGCGCCTGACCCCGGCCCGCGATGACCTTGCCGCGAAATATCTCGAGGGCAGAGTCAAGGTCGCACGCTTCGTCGAGGGCGAGGAATTTGAGGTCGGCGAGGCCATTGCTCCGCTCCGCAGCGCGCCGGCCGCCGATGCCGAACAGATGACACAGGCGCTGAAGGGCGAGCGCGTCACGATCTACGACCGCAACGGCGAAGGCTGGGCGTGGGGCCAACTTGCCGATGATGGCTATGTCGGCTGGATCCCCGAGGCTGCGCTGATCAAGCCCGGTCCTGCGCCGACCCACAAGGTGACGGCGCTTCGCACGCTTGCCTTTCCCGGACCGTCGATCAAGCTGCCGCCGGCCGACGCGCTGGCGATGGGAACGAAGCTGACTGTCGTCCGCGAGGACGGCGCCTTCGCCGTGACCCGCGAAGGCTGGCACCTGCCACGCCGGCATCTTAGCCCGCTCGATTCGGTGGAACGGGATTTTGTCGCGATCGCCGAGCGTTTCGCCGGGGCGCCCTATCTCTGGGGCGGCAAGTCGAGCCTCGGCATCGATTGCTCCGGCCTCGTGCAGGTCGCGCTGACCGCGGCCGGCACCGGCTGTCCGCGCGACAGCGACATGCAGCAGGAGGGACTCGGCCGCGACCTGAGCGCAGCCGAGCAGAAGCATCTGCAGCGTGGCGACCTGATCTTCTGGAAAGGTCATGTCGCTATCGTGCGCGACGCCTCCACCATCGTGCACGCCAACGCGCATCATATGGCAACCGTGATCGAGCCCACGCAACCCGCCATCGCGCGGATCAAGGCCGCCGGCAGCGGAGTGATCGCGATCAAGCGGCTGTAGGCAGATTCTGTAGGATGGGTAGAGCGCAGCGAAACCCATCGGGCTGCAAACGGCGCGGCAAGAGGATGGGTTTCGCTTCGCTCTACTCATCCTACTCGGATCACTACGTCGCCACCGCTCCCTCGCCGTCGGTCTCCAGCCGGAACGCGGCGGCGAACAGTGCGCGGGTGTAGTCGCTCTTCGGATTCTTGAACAGCACGGAGGCCGGCCCTTCCTCCTCGACCTTGCCGGACTTCATCACGATCAGGTGGCTTGCGAGCGAGGCCACCACGCGCAGATCGTGCGAGCTGAACATGTAGGTGAGATCGCGCTTGCGCTGCAAATCGCGCAACAGGTCGACCATCTGCGCCTGGAGCAGCATGTCGAGCGCCGAGGTCGGCTCGTCCAGCACGATGAAGATCGGCTCCAGCACGACCGCGCGTGCGATCGAGATGCGCTGGCGCTGACCGCCGGAGAATTCATGCGGATAGCGGAAGCGCCAGTCGGGATCGAGGCCGACGTCCTGGAGTGCCTTCACCACCCGCGCCTCGCGCTCCTCGCGCGATAGCTGCGGCTGGTGCACTTCGAGCCCCTCGGCGATGATATCGGCTACCGACATGCGTGGACTAAGCGAGCCGAACGGGTCCTGGAATACGATCTGCATGTCGCGGCGGAACGGCCGCATCTGCTTGAAGCGCAGGCCCTGGATCTCGTTGCCGAGGAACACGATCGGTCCGTCCGACGAAATCAGCCGGAGCAACGCCAGCCCCAGCGTGGTCTTGCCGGAGCCGGACTCGCCCACGACGCCGAGCGTCTCGCCCTTGCGCACCGCAAGACTGACGCCGTCGACCGCCTTGATATGGCCGACGGTGGAGCGCAACAGGCCGCGCTTGATCGGAAACCAGACCTTGAGATTGTCCGCCGACATCACCACCGGCGCGCCGGGCTGCGGCGGCGCCGGATCGGGCTTCGGCTCGGCCGCGAGCAGCGCGCGGGTATAGGCGTGCTTCGGCGCGGTGAAGACCTGCTCGACCGGGCCCTGCTCGACGATCTTGCCGTTGTTCATCACACAGACCGTGTCGGCGATGCGGCGGACGATGCCGAGATCGTGGGTGATGAACAGCAGGCTCATGCCGAGCCGGGTGCGGATTTCCGCGAGCAGCGTCAGGATCTGCGCCTGCACGGTGACGTCGAGCGCCGTGGTCGGCTCGTCCGCGATCAACAGATCGGGCTCGTTGGCGAGCGCCATCGCAATCATCACCCGCTGGCGCTGACCGCCCGACAATTGGTGCGGATAGCTCTTGAGCCGCGTCTCCGGTTCGGGGATGCCGACCTGGCGCAGCAGTTCCAGCGTCCGCGCCCGAGCCGCCGCGCCGCCGATGCCCCGGTGCAGCGACAGGATCTCTCCGATCTGCGCTTCGATGGTGTGAAGCGGATTGAGCGAGGTCATCGGCTCCTGGAAGATGATCGAGATGTCGTTGCCACGAACCTCGCGCATCTCCCGGTCGGACGCGGTCAAAAGGTCCCGGCCGCGAAAGCGGATTGCACCGGAGGGATGCGACGCGACGGGATAGGGCAGCAGCCGCAGGATCGACAGCGCGCTGACCGATTTTCCCGAGCCGGACTCGCCGACCAGGGCCACGCACTCGCCGCGCTTGATCGAGAATGAGATCCGGTCGACCGCGACCGAGCGACCGAACGCAACCGAGAGTTCGGAAACATCGAGCAGCGGCTGGTTGATGGCATCCATGCGTCAGCCCTTCGAGAACGTCTTGCGCGGATCGAAGGCATCGCGCGCGGCTTCGCCGATGAATATCAGCAGCGACAGCATGATCGCGACCGAGAAGAAGCCGGTGAGACCGAGCCACGGCGCCTGCACGTTGGCCTTGCCCTGCGACAACAATTCGCCGAGCGACGGCGATCCGGGCGGCAGGCCGAAGCCGAGGAAGTCCAGCGCCGTCAACGTCATCACCGAGGACGACACGATGAAGGGCAGGAACGTCATGGTCGCGACCATCGCGTTCGGAAGCAGGTGGCGGAACATGATCACCGCATTGGAGACGCCGAGCGCACGCGCCGCCTGGATATATTCGAAGTTGCGCCCGCGCAAAAACTCGGCCCGCACCAGGCCGACCAGCGAGACCCATGAGAACAACAGCAGAATACCGAGCAGGATGAAGAAGCCGGGCGGCAGTACCGCCGAGATGATCAGGAGCAGATAGAGCGAGGGAATCGCGGTCCAGACCTCGATCAGCCGCTGGAAGGTGAGGTCGATCCAGCCGCCGAAATAGCCCTGCACGCCGCCGGCGGCGACGCCGACGATCGAGGACAGGATGCTCAGTGTCAGACCGAACAGCACCGAGATGCGGAAGCCATAGATCAGCCGCGCGAGAACGTCGCGACCCTGATCGTCGGTGCCGAGCCAGTTATATTCGAGGTCACGGCAGCTCTTCAGGCCCTTCCGCTGCACCACGTCCTTGCACTGCGCCTCGGTCAACCACCAGGTCGGCGGCGATGGCGCCGGGGTCGGCAGATCGAGGTTGCGGGTGTCATAGGAATAGCGAATCGGCGGCCAGATCATGCTGCCGCCCTTGGCGGCGATCTGCTTCTGCAGATAGGGATCGCGATAGTCGGCCGCGGTCTCGAAATCGCCGCCGAAGGTGGTCTCGGCATAGCTGAACAGCACCGGCCAATAGTAATGGCCGTCATACTTGACGACGAGCGGCTTGTCGCTGGCGATGACGTTGGCGAACAGCGACACCACGAACAGCACGAGGAAGATCCAGAACGACCAGTAGCCGCGGCGGTTTGCCTTGAAGTTCAGCCAGCGCCGCTTGTTCAGCGGCGACGGCGCGAAGCCGTGGCGCGTGGCAGGCACCGCCTCGCCGAGCGGCGATTGCGTCGTGGTCTCGACCGGCTTTGGCGCGAGCATCGTCATCAGACCTCCCGCGCCTCAAAATCGATCCGCGGATCGATCCACATATAGGTGAGATCGGAGATCAGATTGACCACGAGCCCGACCAGCGAAAAGATGAACAGCGTGCCGAACACCACCGGATAGTCGCGATTGAGGACGCTCTCGAAGCTGAGCAGGCCGAGCCCGTCGAGCGAGAAGATGGTCTCGATCAGGAGCGAGCCGGAGAAGAAGGCGTGGATGAACGCGGCCGGGAAGCCCGCGATCACGATCAGCATGGCGTTGCGGAAGACGTGACCATAGAGCACCTGCCGCTCGCTGCAGCCCTTGGCCCGCGCTGTCATCACATATTGCTTGCGGATCTCGTCGAGGAACGAGTTCTTGGTGAGCAGCGTCATGGTGGCGAAGGCGCCGAGAGCCATCGAGATGATCGGCAGCGTGATGTGCCAGAAATAGTCGATGATCTTCCAGTACCACGGGAATTGCGACCAGCCGTCGGACGTCAGTCCGCGCAGCGGGAAGATGTTGAAGAATGAGCCACCGGCGAACAGGATGATCAAAAGGATCGCGAACAGAAAGCCCGGAATGGCGAAGCCGATGATGATCACCGCCGAGGTCCAGGTATCGAACCGCGATCCGTCCTGGACTGCCTTGCGAATTCCGAGCGGACTCGAGATCAGATAGGTCAACAGCGTCATCCAGATCCCGAGCGAGATCGAGACCGGCAGCTTCTCCTTGATGAGCTGGATCACGCTGATGTCGCGGAAATAGCTCTTGCCGAAATCGAATCGGGCGAAATTCCAGACCATCAGCGCGAAGCGCTCCGGCGCCGGCTTGTCGAAGCCGAACTGAACCTCGAGCTTCTTGATGAAGTCCGGATCGAGGCCCTGCGCGCCGCGGTATTTCGAGTTGATCGCGCTCGCTGCGGCGCTGTTCTGGCCGCGCTGTGCGGCGAAATCGCCGCCGCCGCCGGACACGCGCGAGGTGCCGCCGGTATCGGCACCGTTGATCTGCGCGATGACGCGCTCGACCGGTCCGCCCGGGGCAAACTGCACGACCACGAAGGAGACGAACAGGATGCCCAGCAGCGTCGGCAACATCAGGAGAATGCGACGGGCGATATAGGCGCTCATCGGCTACTTCGCCTGTTCCAGCTTCGCGGCCTTGGCCGCATCGTACCACCAGTTGTCAGGCGCGCCGACGCCCGACGCATATTTCGCCGGCTTCTCCGGATGATCGAACTGATCCCAATAGGCGATCGGGTGCGTGTTGCGGTACCACTGCGGCACCCAATAGCGGCCGGCACGAAACACGCGATCGAAGGCGCGGCAGGCGACCGTCAGCTCATGGCGGCTGTTCGCGCCGATGATCTTTTCGTTCAATGCGTCGATCACGGGGCTGGAGATGCCCGCCAGATTGTAGGAGCCCTTGGTCTTGGCCGCCTGCGAGGAAAAGAACGGGCGCATGCTGTCGCCGGGTGTTGCCGACGAGCTGAAACGCTGCATGGTCAGGTCGAAGTCGAAATCCTCCACCCGCGCGCGATACTGCACGGCATCGACCAGGCGGAACGTCGCATCGATGCCGAGCGTGCCGAGATTCTTGATGAAGGGCCCGTGGTGCGGCTGCAGCGAGGGCTCGTCGGCCAGAAATTCGATGGTGAACGCTTCACCGTTCGGCAGCACCCGCTTGCCGTCCTTGATCACACAGCCGGCCTCGTTGAGCAGTTGCGCCGCCTTGCGCAGCAGTGTGCGATCCTGGCCCGAACCGTCGGACATCGGCGGCACGTAGGTCAGGCCGAACACCTCATCCGGCATCTGGCCGCGGAACGGCTCGAGCAGCGCGAGCTCTTCCTGCGAAGGCGGTCCTTCCGCCACCATGTCCGAATTCTGGAACGGCGAGACCGTTCGCGCATAGGCATCGTACATGATGGTCTTGTTGGTCCACTCGAAATCGAAGGCGTTGGTCAGCGCCTCGCGCACGCGGGAATCCTTGAACTTGTCGCGGCGGGTATTGATGAACCAGCCCTGTGCGCCGGACGGCGTGTCGTCGGGCAGCGTCTCACGCCTGACGCGGCCGTCCTTCACCGCGGGGAAATCGTAGCGGGTCGCCCAGACCCGGGCGGTGAACTCCTCGCGGAACAAGTAGCTCTTGGCGGTGAAGCCTTCGAAGGCGACATCGCGATCGCGATAGAATTCGTAGCGTACGGTGTCGAAATTGTAGCTGCCGCGATTGACCGGCAGGTCGGCGGCCCACCAGTCCTTGACGCGATCGAATTCGATAAAGCGATTGACCTCGAACTTGCCGACCTTGTACGGCCCCGACCCCAGCGGCGCATCGAGCGTCGATTCATCGAACGGCCGCGTCGCGTAGTAGGCCTTCGAGAAGATCGGCAGGCCCGCGACGAAGAGCGGCACGTCGCGCGCGCGATTGGGCGCGAAGGTCACGACGACGGTCGCATCGTCGCCCGCCTCGGCCTTCACGAAGTCGCGCAACTGCACGATGATCAGCGGATGGCCCTTCTCCTTCAGCACGTTGAGCGAGAACGCGACATCCTGCGCCGTCAGCTTCGAGCCGTCGTGGAAGCGCGCCTCGGGCCGCATGGTGAAGCGGTAGGTGAGCTTGTCCGGCGAGATCTGCACCGATTTCGCGGCATAGCCGTACATCGCATCGGGCTCGTCATTGGCGCGCGACATCAGCGTCGCGAAGGTCATGTCCATGCCCTGCGCGCCTTCGCCTTTCAAAACGTAGGCGTTGAGTGAGTTGAAGGTGTAGTAGGACTGGTTGTTGCTGCGCACCGACGGGATCAGCGAAAACAGCCCGCCCTTCGGCGCCTTCGCATTGACGTAGCCGAACTGCTTAAAGTCCGCCGGATACTTCAGGTCGCCGAACACCGACATGCCGTGCATCTCGGTTCCGTTGTCGGCGGCTGCAGGGGCTGCGCGAAATCCTGCAGCACTCAACGCACCGATGCCGAGACCGAGTGCGTGCCGACGGGTGAGTAGCGCCATGCGCAAATCCTTAAACCTATGAACTCTTGAGCTTGGCCGCCTTGTCGGCGTCGTACCACCAGATCAACGGGAATCCCGAAAGACCGTATTTCGGCAACTCGGCCGGGCGACCGAACCGGTCCCAGCGTGCCGTGCGCACCTTCGGATAGTTCCACTGCGGGACCACGTAATGATTCCACAACAACACCCGGTCGAGTGCTTTGGTTGCAGCGACGAGATCTTCGCGGTCCGTCGCAAAGATCACCCGCTCGATCAGCTTGTCGATTGCCGGGTTCTTGATGCCGACGATATTGCGGGATCCCGGCGCGTCGGCGGCCTTCGTTCCCCAGAATTCGCGCTGCTCGTTGCCTGGAGACAGGGATTCCGGCCAGGACCCGACCACGATGTCGAAATCCCAATCGCGAAGCCGGTTCTCATATTGAATTGGATCAATCGTGCGCACACTGACCGACATTCCAAGCCGCTCGAGCGAGGGCTTGTAAGCCAGCATGACCCGCTCGAAGTTCGGATCCTCGCTGAGCAATTCGATCGAGAACGGCTCTCCGCTCTTTGCATTCACCAGCTTGCGGTCGCGCACCTCGTAGCCGGCCTCCTTGAGCAGGCGTAGTGCCTCGCGAAGATTGTCGCGCACGGCTTCGGGATTTCCGCCAACCGGATTCGTGTAGGCCGTGGTGAATACCTCGGCCGGCACCTGCCCGCGCAACGGTTCGAGAATGGCGAGCTCCTTGCCCTGCGGCAGGCCTGTCGCCATCAGCTCCTCGGCGCCGTCGAAATAGCTGGTGATGCGCTTGTACTGGCCGAAGAAGAGCTGCTTGTGTATCTCCTCGAAATCGAAGGCAAAGTTCAACGCCCGCCGGACGCGCGGATCAGCGAATTTGGCGCGACGCAGGTTCGGAGCGAAGGCCTGCATGATACCGGAGCTGCGGTTGGGAATCTCCTCCAGCACCACGCGCTTGTCGGTGACGGCCGGAAAATTATAGGCGGTCGCCCAGGCCTTCGCGCTGTTCTCGGTACGCCAATCGATCTGATCGCCCTTGAACGCCTCGATCGCAACCGTGGGGTCCCTGAAATACTCGTAGCGCAGCTCGTCGAAATTGTAGCAGCCGACATTGGTCGGGAGGTCGCGCGCCCAGTGGTCCTTGACCCGCTCCAGAGTCACGGTCCGTCCCGCGACGAATTCCTTGATGCGATAGGGCCCCGATCCGAGCGGCTTCTCCAGCGTCGTCGCGGAGACATCACGCTTGCGCCCTTGGCTGTCGGTGCCCTCCCACCAGTGCTTGGGCAGGATCGTCAGTTGGCCCACGATCTGCGGCAGTTCGCGATTGCCCGGCATGTCGAAGACAAACTTCACGTCGCGATCGCCGACCTTCTCCGCTCGCACCACATGGCTGTAGTAGGCGGAAAACATCGGATGATGCGTCTTGAACGCGCCGAGCGAAAAGATCACGTCTTCCGGGGTGACAGGCGCTCCGTCATCCCACTTGGCCTGAGGGCGCAGCCGATAAACGACATGGGAGAAATCGTCGGGATAGCTTGCGGCCTCCGCCAGCAATCCATACTCGGTGGAGACCTCGTCGAGTGATGGCGTCGTCAGCGATTGATAGATTTGCGCAACACCGCCGGCGATCGAGCCCTTCACACCCGAGACGACGATGTTGAAATTGTCGAAGGTGCCGATGGCGATTTGCCGGACGAGGCCGCCCTTCGGGGCATCCGGATTGACATAGTCAAATCGCTTGAAGTCGGCGGGGTATTTGACGTTGCCGAAGAGCGACAGACCATGCCGCCATTTGAGCCCGCTCGGGGCGTCATCCGCGAAGGCCGGCGTGACCGACAAGCCGGAGTTGAGCCCAAGCGCGGGAGCCATTGCGGCCAGCGCGCTGCCTTGAAGAAGATGTCGTCGGGTGATCGCCAAATTCGTCTTTCCTGCTTGCGGCCCCCGGTTACATGGGACCCAATATAAGGCAACGGTTCGACAAATTACGTTGCTTTTTCCTCATGATAATAACCCAGGAACCGTCCCGCTGCGGCGAAACGTCCCGATAACAAGCCCGCGACACCCGATGCCCCATGCGAAAACGGCCAGGCATTGCCTGGCCGTTTCGTTCCCGCTTGATCGCGAAAACCAAATCGCTACTTCGAAGCCGTCGGGAGCGGAGCGGGATGCTCCGAATTCGAGTTCAGATAGGCGATGATGTCGGCGCGCTCGCTGTCCTTCGGAACGCCGGCAAAGCCCATCGCGGTGCCGGGGATGAAGCCCTTCGGATTGGTGAGGAACTTGTTGAGGTCGTCAAAGGTCCAGGTGCCGCCCTTGGCCTTCATCGCGGCCGAGAAGTTGAAGCCGCGGCCCTCGCCCCTGGGCTCGTTGACGATGCCGTAGAGGTTCGGACCGACGCGGTTCGGACCGCCCTTCTCGAACGTGTGGCAGGCCTGGCACTTCTTGGCGGCGGCGGCGCCCTTCTCGACCGAGGCGGTCTGCAGGAGCTTCTCGATCGGCTCCGGCTTGGCCGCAGCAGCCTCGCCGCCACCAGCAGGGGCCTCCTCCTTCACCGCGATCTCAAAGCCCGGCTTCTCCGGCGCCTTCGGCGTGAACACCGCGCCAGCGGCAAAGCTCGTCACCAGGACAACAATGCAGGTGCCGAGAAGCGCACCGAGAATCTTATTGAGTTCGAAGGAGTCCATTTCGGGTCAGGCTCCGGGCCTTGAATGTCGACTTCAGGCCGGGAATACGGCCGCGCGGAAGGACCTGGGAATCGGCCTATCGCACCGCCCCCCAAGCAGCGT
>Ga0099822_1008133_pt1 | contig 13445 bp, 7 predicted proteins | sample CowpeawhiteBW_FD_76839 | JGI IMG/M metagenome (GOLD analysis project Ga0099822, IMG submission 76839) | Root nodule microbial communities of legume samples collected from California USA - Cow pea white BW | ecosystem: Host-associated > Plants > Roots > Nodule | place: USA: California | collected... | reverse complement strand
GGCTCCGGGTGATAACCGAGGCCAAAATGTGTACCTTTTGGCCTCGCCCCAATATGCCTCGGTTCCAGACCCGAGGCAAAATGTGGAAAACAACCGGGGCAGAAAGCCCTTACTGCACTAGTGATAGACTCACGATTTCATATTTTTATTAGAATGCTGCTTAATAATATTTGAATAGTTGAAATGTTTAATTAATTTTGTTATCATATTATATACGTTGATACTTTAATCTTTATCTATTATCTATAACAATAGATAAAGATGATTTTATCTTTTGTGTCCATATTTTAAAATTTCCAATTATACCCTTTAAAATATAATTATTTATTAAATTTTTAAAAATTGATTGTTATATTTATCAACCGTTATTCTCTTATCTTTTCTTATATATTCCATTTTATTTTTAATAAATATAATTTTATTTTATATATTAACTTAATAACATTACAATATCATCACATACTAATATAATATGATGCATATATAAAAAAATCGTACACACAGTCGTGCCTATATTTACGCTAGTCTTTATAATAGTATTTTGAGAATTAGATATTCACTTTCATTCTACTGTTATAAAAAATAAATCAAATCAATTTGCTTTCATTCTAATACAATAAATTGTAAATAAAAAATTCAAATCATAGATAAACATCTCTTAAACCAACTTTAATTAAAAAAACTAAAATGAAAATTGAAAATATCTAAACAAATTATATTATTAAGACAATTTAGTCACCAAATTGGACCTATTAAGACAAAGTGTAATGAGGGTGGATACATCAAGAATTAGATGAAAAATCAGGTACAAGTTGATTAATGAGGTTCTCATAGATATCATAAAGAAGACGATCTTTGGCACCAGTTCGATGAATCTCATTGTGCTTGCAGAAATATTTGAGATGATTAAGTTTGCAGCAACCAAGCATCTGACCAAGCAATAAGAACAACCAATTAATCTCCTTTTTGTTTTTCGCAATGATGGGTCTTGTGCTGCTTTCTCGTCCGCAAAGGGGGCATTTTGGGAACACCGGACTCATCCAAACCCTTGGGGCTCTGTTATGCCACTTATTCTTTCCTCTGCTAATAAATTGGCATAAGTCATTCAATTTCTCTTCCAAATCCAGACTCAACTCGAATTCATGATCGCACCTCTTGCAGTGAACCTTTCCTTTGATGGTGTGGATATTATTCTCCGATAGATACTCCTTACTGTGGATGCTAGCTCGCTGATTCTTGGCCCAAGGAAACAACGCCGGAACAGTTTCGCTCATTGCTTTGCTCCGACGAGTAGATGAAGTGCGACGAGAGCGTGTAACTGTGGAAACATTTTCTGTCGCTTCAGCAGGTGCATTCGGAGGGTTGGTGTCATGGGTGCATGATGCCAACGAAAGATAAGTGTTGCTGGAAAATAACATGATGGAAGGGTCAAGGTTATAGCAAAGTGTTTGAGAATGGTTTACTGGGGGAAGGTAAAGAAAAAAAGGGGAAGGAGTTCGCGTGGAACTCCCACACCGGAGCGATAGACTGAGATCTAGCTCTTCTTCTAACACCATTGAGTTATTCATTCTACGTTCTGGAGGTCGGAAAATTAAGATGTGTGTGTATGTATGCCTTGAAATTTTACAAAAACAGAGAGGATTGAAGAATATATATAGAAGAATAAGATGGAATTTGATAAAAGATGAAGATAAAGGATTTTTTTGTTATATATATTAAAAAGATAATAAAAAATATATGTAGATGCTAAAACTTAAGATATTATGAAATATTTCTAAAACATTTATGGATAATATTTTATAATATACTAATATTATTATATTATGTTATATTTTTAATATATTATGATATAATAATTAATTATTTAATACTTTAAGATAAAATAGATTCTATTATATCTAAAAGATATTATCATATAATCACATATCATTTAATTTCTCTAACATATAATGGATTTTATTATATTATCAAATATTATAATATTATATTTAACTATTTAATATCTCTAAAATATAATATTTAATTATCTTCAAATAAATAAAATTTATCATGACCTAAGAAATCTATCAATACACTCCTATTAATATTTTAATTATCATATTCAATTATGAAACTTAATTTTTATATTCTCTACGCTCATTATCATATTATAATAGTTTTTTACTTTCTTCTTATCTTCTTGAATTCCCTTTCAAACCTAAAGCTTTACAAAAATCATCTGGACAAACTATCAAAACCAAAAAGATAAATAACACTTTCAGTATGATTGCCCAGGTATTTCATTTTCTAATATTTGTAATAACTTCAACATCGAATTCAAACCTACTTATTTCAAAAAAAACATGTATAATATTATTTATTTTTATTTCATGGTAAGGGACAGGCATAAGTATACTCTAAAAAAACGTGAGTAATTTTTTTAACTTATTTATAATTTATATTTTAAAATGCTTTTGCTCTAATCATTTCAAAATTTATAATTGTGATAATAAAATGTCAATTTTTATTCTATTTCTTTTAATTTTTTTTGAAGTTGGTTTCTAAAATGTTGATCAGAGTAAATGCAAATGCTCGCTTAGATTTAATCTAAAGATTATGTTTAATAGAATAGCTAGAATTGGGCAAACAGTTATAAAGTTGGTTATTTGTAAATATTACAAACAGACAGGAAAATACCGCTAAATTAGAAAAATATAAGATATGAGACAGAACATATACATATATATTAGTTTTAAAATTTTAATTAACATAACACAAAAATGAATTTAATCTATATATCTAATATTTAAAAAAGAGAAAAATAGTGTTCATATAAAATTTGTTTATTTATTTTTATAATCATAATAAAAACTTAGATAAAGTTTATGGATTATTTAAAAAAACATTAAATTTGTAATTATTAACATTTTTATGTTAGAGTCATGTCGAAATTATGTTAAAAAAAATATTTTTTAAATTGAATATTGGGACACGAATTATAACACACCTATGTACTCAAAGTTCATACAATTTTTTACTTTGGTGAAAATTGCAAACCCAACTCAACTTTTGATGCTTGATGTGAGATTTGGTAAATATTCACTCAAGAACAGCACTATAAAATGGAAGTGATACTAATACCGAAAAAACACTAGTAAACATATGTCTTTAAGTTTAACTACAATTGAAAAACGAACATCCAAATTGAGACGACCTAAACAAATCTTAATATTGTGACAACAAAGTCACGAGACCCAAAACGCAGTCAATTGAGTATGGGTGGATCAAGAATCAAATAAATGTAAATAATCAGGTAGAAGCTGAAGGATTAGGCCCTTATAAGTATTATAAAGGAGACGATCTTTGGCACCTGTTCGATGAATCTCATTGTGCTTGCAGAAGTATTTGAGATGCTCAAGCGTGCAGTACCCAAGCATTTGACCCAGCAATAAAAACAACCAATTAATGTCCTTTTTGTTTGGTGCAATCACAGGTCTGGTGCTGTTTTCTCTGTCGCAAAGGGGACACTTTGGGCACACTGGACTCAACCAAACCAGTGGGGCTCTAGTATGCCACTTCTCATTCTCTCTCGTAATGAATTGGATTAAGGCATCAAGTTTGTCTTCTAGATTCAGACCCAATTCAAACTCGTGCTCGCACCTCCTGCAGTAAAGCTTTCCTGTGATGGTGTGAACATTATTCTCCATTAGGTATTGGTGGCGGTGGATGGTGGCGCGTTGATTCTTGGCCCAAGGAAATGGTGCAGTAACGGTTTTGCTCGTTCTTTTGAGTCGTGAAGTGCGACGAGAACTACCGGAAGAGCGTGTGACTGTGGGCACACTTTCGGGTGCTTCAGCAGGCGCGTTTGGAGGGTTTGGGTTGTGGTTGGAAGATGCCAAGGAAGGATTGGTGTTGTTGGAACATGAGGTCGACGAAGACGATGGGTTAGGGTTAGAAGAAGTTGGTTGTATTTTCATGAGACATAGGTTTGTTTGAAGAGGGGTAGTAGTTTCATTTGAAGTCCCAAACCGAAGGGAGAGGGTGAGATTTAGCTCTTCTTCTGATTCCATCTGTTCTTTCTGATTCATTATGATCGCTGAGATGATACAGTTATATTGGGTGTTCAAGTAAACATTTGAAGTTCGACGCTTGAGATCTCATAACAGAATTTGCTATGTCTGTTACAACTTGTAGTTAATATTTGGAAATCTGAATATAAAAACCAACTCTGTTACATTCGTATACATATACATATACGTATTCCTATACATATTCGTATATGTATATCTATGTAAGAACGTACAAGGGAGATTTCTTCTTCCCCATTTCATTTTTTTAATTTACTTTTAATTATTATTTTAAAAATTAATTATTTTATAAATATTTTATATTTAATTATTATTTTAAAAATCTCTTTTATCTTTTAATATTTATTTTGTCTTTTAATAATTATTTTTAAAATTAATTATATATTCTGAAAATAAATATTATTAATTTTAACTCAATTTACTATGAAAATTAAAAAAATAGAACACAGACTTAACATCACCTGTATTTTCGTTAGGACGTGTAATGCGCATACTAATTTTTGCCGTTTTCACTACAATAATATTTAAAAAAAATTCCTTCTTTTTTCACATTTCATTTTTTCAGATTTACTCTTAATTATTATTTTAAAAATTAATTATTTTATAAATATTTTACTTTATTCTGGAAGTAAATATTATTAATTTTAACTCAATTTTTCAGAAAATAAAAAATGCAAACACATTACTTTTAACCGTTTTCACCTACAAGTCAAAATGAATTTGGCTATAGACAACTTAAAATCTAACCCTAATCTTCCTATCTTCTTTTTTTATTTTTTTGATATTTTTTAAATTATTACATGTGTTGGAAGCAATACCACTTTGTTCTATAATGTTAAAGAAATTATAATAGTTAAGAAATGATATTTGTTTAAATAATTAAAATTATCTTTAACAAATTATAAATTTAGAAAACCAAGGAAATAAATAAATAAAATTTGTAGTAATTAAGCACTCGGAACCGAAATAATTAAGATTGAATCTACATACTTATTTCAGAAGAAGCGAGTATATATAAATTTATTCAACAAACGGAGAATTAATGCATATAAGATTGTTCATAAGTCAGACATATATCGACCAGTTAACTCCAGTGAATAAAATATAAACAGAATCATATTTAATATATTAATACCAACCAGTATTTTACCGTACAATAAAATAAAATATTGACAACATTTGTTTTCTATGAAAAAAATATAACAGTATTTGTAAGACATAAACACGACTTAATTTTGGTCTCTAAAATTGTATGCAAATTTAAAATTAAGATGATATCTGTGTTACAAAATACAAAGAAAAACTGATTCGTTACTTAGAAAAACTGATAGCATCCGATAAAAGTACGATAGGATCCGATAAAAGATGAAGATATATGATTGTTTAGTTGTGTATTAATGTAATGTCAGTATCAAAATTTGTTATCCCCTATCTCTCGCTCTATCCTATAACTCCTTTTTCTTAAAGAAAAATACAAAATATTTCCTTTGAGTGTTTTTTATAAAAATATAAAAAATAGACAAAACTTAACATTAATCCGTTGTAATGTCGAAAAGATAAGAGAAAAAAAGTGAAATAAATAACTTCATTGGTTCAAAAAATCTTTTATATTACATAAAATATTAAAATCACATTAAATTAACACAACTAATGTAATGTTAGTATTGAACTCTTATTACTAAGTTAAAAATTATAATTATTAATTACAATTACAACTTTTTTTATTTAGATGTGTAATAATATAAATAATATTACATTCTGTAATTAAAATAATTATATTTAAAATAATTTATTAGGTAGTTGGTGTAATATAAGAGCACAAATGCATATGTGCATTCAATTTTGCGCTTTCTATACTTGGCACTTTTCCTTAATTTATTCTTTTCATTTTCATTCGGGTAGATCTTTATCTTATATCCTTTTTTCTCTAATATTTTATTTTTCCCTACGTCGAACAATATTATCAAATATTGAATCGAAAACTTTCCTTCCAAGATCATAAATATTGTAAGAAAAGACAATGCAAATATAATAAGAGATGTTTAAGAATACTAACATTGATCTAAATAATATATAAGATCCTACATAAATCAAAGATAAAATAAATTTAAAGTATATAAACTACTGTAAACTAATTTTATAAGTATCGAGACACATTTAAAATTTATATATATGTTAATGCGAGGAGTATATTATAAATTCTACATCAAGATAAAATAAATTTATAATATAAAATTTACTATATATAAGTAGATATATTTATCATGGTATAAAAAATAATAAAGATTGAACTCACTCGTTAAAAAAAAAAACACATGTAACATGATTTAAGCCAGGGCTTAAAAAGCGACATTATTTTTCTTAACTCATTTATATACTAATTCATTTTTTATCTTGAGTATTTATTTCAATAATTCAAAAAATCAATTTTTTCAATAAAATGTCAAATCCTGTCTACTTATTTTAATTTGTTACGCAATAATTTATCCAGTGAGAAATGTCATAGAAATACTATTTGTCACACTCCCACGATGTTTTTTATTGGGCCACGTTATCCAATATAACACATTATACATAAAATAATATTTAAAATTTAAGAAGGCTAATAATTTTAAACAACGTAATATATACAAAGTAAATTATATATACAAAATAAATATTTACGTTTAATATTTAATTTATATTTCCAGTTAACTTAAACTTTAATTTTACAAAACAATTTAAATTTAATTAACTAATTCAATCACACAATTCTCAATTTTTTTTAGCGAACAATGTCAACAAAATTGTCATAAAGAAAACAAACCTTTGGGCCTTGCAGTAGTCTAGCCCAAGAATGGTCAAGACGAACCCGAACCGAGCCTGAGTCCAGTGGTCCAAATTAAAAGTTAGGGTTTCTAGCTGTTTATATACAAAGAAAACCCGAATTTGTTCTTTTTCGTCGTAGGTCTGAGAGGGAGGGAGAGGGAGTGAGTGATATTTGTGTATTGCCTTCTCTCAGAAATGGTTACGTTCAGGGTGCGTATAATTCTCACTACTTGTGTAATGTTCTATATCGTTTAGCTCTGATAATTATTTTCATTGTGTAATGTTTGTTTTTTTTTTGTTTTTTTTTTTGCAGTTTCACCAGTATCAGGTCGTTGGGAGGGCGCTCCCAACGGAAGCAGATCAGCACCCAAAGATTTACCGCATGAAGCTTTGGGCCACCAACGAGGTTCGGGCAAAATCCAAGTTCTGGTAAGCACATTATTCTCTTCAATCATTCGTTTTAATTTCTGAGATCCTTTTTGCAATATTCTCCTCTCGTTCGATGTGTAATGATTTAGTTAGTTTCGAGCAATTGGAGTTCGTTGTCTCTGCTTCGATTTTTTTGTTTGTTTAGGTTTTAAGTTTTTTATGTTTTTTTTCTACTGATTAGGTACTTTTTGAGAAAGCTGAAGAAGGTCAAGAAGAGCAATGGTCAAATGCTCGCTATCAACGAGGTACTATCTCTTTTAAGGCTTTGATATTTTGGTTGTTTTTTTAACTTTTAATTTTAGATCATGCCGATGATTCAGTTGTTTTTGAGTTGTTGAAAATAATGATAAGATGTCACGTTTTCATGGAAAATTTAGTGGTAAACTTGTCTGTTACCTTATTCAGTGATACTGTTTTCTTGTGCACTGCCCTGTATAGTTGAATCAATTCATAATGATTAACCCGAAGTTCCGTAATGTTAACTTCAGATGCTTGTTTTGCTTTTTCAATAACCTGATAAATTAGTGTACGTAATGACATTTATATTTGGACATCATTTGTGGCTGTTATGTTATGTTCATAGTGTTTATGCAGAATTCTCATGATGCTTATGGCGGATGCTTTACTGCTCTATTAATAATTTGTTGAACTATTGTTGTCATTACATTTATTAATGGGCATCCTTGTGTTTTTTTAATCAAAGCTGCGTTTGGGTTTGTAATTAATTTCATCTACCTTGTTTAAAGTACATTTTGTACTGCCTGCTTTGTGTTGGAATATTGTTTTGAACTTTTGTCCTTCATTATATTTTGTTGTGCAGATTTTTGAGAAGAACCCAACCAAGATTAAGAACTATGGGATATGGTTGAGGTATCAAAGTAGAACCGGCTATCACAACATGTACAAGGAGTACCGTGACACTACTCTAAATGGTGGAGTTGAGCAGATGTACAATGAGATGGCATCTCGTCACAGGGTGAGGTGCCCATGCATCCAAATTATTAAGACGGCTACCATCCCGGCTAAGCTTTGCAAGAGGGAGAGCACCAAGCAATTTCACAACTCCAAAATCAAGTTTCCATTAGTTTTCAAGAAAGTTAGGCCACCATCCAGGAAGCTCAAGACCACATACAAGGCCAAAAAGCCAAACTTGTTTATGTAATTTGTTTAGTCTTTTGGCTGATCAAGTTAAGATTTTGTTTATCAAAGTTCAAAATTCTTTTTGATAATCAACTTAAGAGATTCTTAATTCGACTTCATTTTATAATGAGTATTTTATAGAACAGTTGTTTAAAGAAGATGAATGTTTGAAATCATATCGCTATATTAAACTGTGATATTTATTCTTATTTAATACAATAATGTAAAAGCTATAGAATAAACTTTAACCATATTAATATCACTCTTTGTGTGTAAGTGTTTGCGAGTTAATATGGTATTGCATGGATGTAGTAGTTATACTAACATATAAACTGTATGTCAGTGATAAAGTATTGTGATTAGTGTACTATTTTTGTTTATCGACAATAGGGATAACTAAAAACTTACAACGATATATCATATGACACATAAGTTAATGCTCTTTTAAAGTGTAAATCAATCCTAATTAATTAATGTTCTTTGAGTGTTAATATATTACAGCACATTTCAATTAATATTAATTTTTTTGTCCATAAAAATAATAAATATATTTCTAAAGGAGTACATAATTGTTATACATACAACAAATATTGTAAATAAAAATAAAGTTTATCATGGAATGTATAAGGCAACCATTTCAACTCATTGCCTTTAGAGTTACAAATACTTTTGCAACTCTAAATTTTAGTGCTTATACAACATTCCCTTAAATCAAGATGTTTTATAAAATTTAGACTCAAATATAATTAAGTCACCTTTAAAAAGCATTAACGCATACAATAATTATTTTTTTATACCTCCTAAGATTATTTCTAAAATTGAAAATATAACAATTTTTTTTTTCATAGTTCTTAAATTTTTCATCTACTACAATATAACAATTTTCTTTCATAGTTCCCCACAGGTCTTACTTTTTCTTCTTTCTTATTTTGAGCCTTCATTCCCTCCCTCGAAAAAGGGCATCCAGAAGTGAGAACTACCGAGTCCCCCGTGAACATAAGCAGAAAAGAATAACAAACATGCCAAAACAAGCATATGCAGAAGATAAACATTACATTAACGTTCTATTCCAAAGAACACCATAAAGACATCCTTATTAACATAGATACATAGTTTTTCATCAAGATGCGTACGTTTTCCTAGTACAACCACGTTTAGAGCTAATATTATTCATGGCACAGTTTGGTACACAGAAACAGAAAAGTAGTTATGGAGCCACAGATAAAGGTACCCAGACAAGATTATCAGAAGGGAAGAAATGGCAAACAGGGGAGGTTCCAGGCTCTACTTTGAGCACACGAAAGGACACGTGGTCTCGGTCCCACTTCGATGTGTCCATGTGGCAAATAGCTGCAGCTTGAACTCTTCCTCCATTTTCACCCTCCACCAACACCTCGTAGAGCTTCGTGTCACTCTGCTGACTGTGGCAGTAAAAAACTGCATAAGGGTAAGGCATAGGGTGACACCCTATAACGTTTGGAACCGAAATCACTTTCACTTCTGATATGCTATAGTTCTGTAGTAGAGTTGTTGAGTTTGTGAGATGAACAGTGGTCAGAACTTTGAACTGTGCGTCGCTCCCAAACAGATAGTGCGCGAAATCAAACAGGGATTCCAGGGATGTGGCACAGAACTTGGTTTCTCCTTCCATGTTTTCAAATTCGCATTGTTTGAGTGTGTATTTCATGGCCTTGGCCTGGGGTGAGTGTTTTGGGATGGAGAAGAATTTCAGAAGGTATGGTAGGTGTTTTGATGAGAAGGGAACGTTTTCAGCTTCTTCTCTGGTCAAAAATTTTGGAGAATTTGAAGAGTTTTTCTTGGAGAAGTAGATGGGCATGATTTTCCCAACCCTTAAATCATTTGGGGTGAAAAACACATTCAATTCAGGGTCCATGTGTTTGTGATCATCATGAGATGTCTTGTAGCTTTCAATAATCTTTTCGCTTTTATGTTTCTTCTCCTTCTTCTTGTCTTTTCCTTTATCATCTCCCTTTCGTTTCTTCCCTTTAGCCTTGTCGTCATCATCATCATCGTCGTCGTCTTCATCATCATCATCGTCTTCATCATGGTCCTCATCATGGACATGCTTCTTCATCTTCTTCTTCTTCTTCAAGTTTATACCAGCGCCTTCAAGCTGAATGATGCTGTCAAGTACAAGACCCTCTGTTGCAAAATTCTGCAAATTATACGATGCTTCCTTCAGTTCAATTTCTCTGCTAGATGTTTTGGTTACCTTTCTAGCTCCACCCTCTTGCAGAATCTGCAACGTCAACCAAGAAGACAAAGAAAGTTGAATAATCTAAGTAGACCATGCAAAAATTTCCGTGAAAGCAATCGCTCTCAGATCAACAACAGGATGATGAAAATTAACTACGGAAGCAAAATCATTTCAAGCAAACGAAAAAGTTCAAAGACAAAAGAAAATTTTCAAGAAGCCGAAGAAAAAAAGCTAAGTTGCAAGTCCTGTCTATGGAGATTGAAGGAAAATTTCAAGTTAACAGAGATATATATGACTTAGTTTAATCAAATACCAGAACCAGATCTTACCAAAAAGATGACTAGGGTGCATAGGATGAAGCTCCAAGAAGCAAATCCAAGTCTCATTTTTTCTTTCTTGAAACTTCTGGTTCTTCTTTCAAGATTGTATCAGAAAAAAGGAAAACAAGAAAGCTTGGAAATCAACCTTCTCGTGCCATAGTTTTCTGCACTTTATGGAGCTTCTTTGGTGGGAGATATTCCTATTTTAGATGGCAAAGAGCAAAAAATTGCGTTTTTGTTAAGCCATTTTTAAGCATAATTTAATGTTTGATTATAATAATTAAGTTTAATCTCGAATGTGAACTTGATTGTGAGTTAAATGAAATTGGTAGAAGTGGATTTTTATATATAAAATGAAATTGTCTTATCGAGATTTTCAACAGATATAAGAATTTTACGAGATGATTAATTTTATTTTCACTATTATTTTTTAAAATACAATAATTTTACTGAATAACTATTTTTATACATTATATTTGAAAAATAAAATAAAATGAAAAGTATATTTATATATATGAAATGTATTTTTTATGGCTTTTGATTTTTTTAACTAATTATAAAATGTATAAGTTAGTGGAACACCATGATTTCTATTCTATTAAAAAAAAAGTTAACCATTATAAAAAATTTGAATAAAACGTGCATTAGTCCTGAAATTATGCGTTTTAAGGGGAAAAAAAAAATCAAACTGGCGTTAAATTTTATACGAAATTTAAATCTTAAGAATAAAAGCACATGATGAAGAGATAATATTATAGGGATAGTGTAAATATTATACAGTGTCGGTGACGTCTAGTTTATTTATTTTCACTCGAATACATATTCAATTAAATTTAGATTTATGTGCACATGAGGACCTGGTCTCCTCCCAAAATTTAGTTGATGTCATCGGTTTTCATGGTATCAATTAGTGTAGTCTTTTCTTAATATCAATGATTAATCTCATGGTATCAATCTTTTTCTTTAGTTGCACTTTCTTTGTTTCTTTTGATATTTATTTACAGTTTTTTTTTTTATCAAAGAGTTGGAGTATCATTTGTTAAATACTTTTTTCCATTAATTTTCTTTAAAAATTGTAATTAATTCTTCTTTAAATTTTCGTTCAATTAGTTTCTAATTTTATAAATGTGTTAATTTAGTCATTTTAACAAAAATTTATTAAATTTATTTTATATTTCAATACATTTCATGATAGTATTTGAGTTATTTACACTGTTTGAAATATTTTCACTTTGATATTAATCGAGAAACAAGTTTTAAACATCAAATAATAAACTTAATAAAATTTAATTAAAAATGACTAAATCTATATATTTCTAAAGTTGAAAAACTAAATTGAGTAAAATTTCAAATAAAGATTAATTTTAATTTTTGCTAAAAAATTAAGAGACCAAAAACATATTTAACTGTATTTACATGTCTACTCACCATCCGAGAACAATATGAACATTCAAACGATAAGACTGTTTAACTTAAGTGAGTGTTTGTAGAAGAGAAACCAAAACAAACCTTTCTCATTAAAGTATATATGACAATAAAACTGACATTTTTATTGCTCTAATGTGTGTTATTGTGTTGATACATGAGTTTCTAAAATATGAGACCATGCAATAATGTGAGAACTCATACAATTTAAGAGACAATTTATATAGTTCGATCAAAATAATTTTGTAAGTAATTATCAAGTCTAATGGTAGACTAAACCTATTTTAATTGTTCTAATAATAATATCATTAGGTTAACTATCATGTTAATTAAATAAATTATCACCATTCTTCTTTGTCAAACATATATGTTACCCACCTAAGTCATCTCATTAAAAATAATAAGAGATGTTAATTACACGCACCGTATACACAATTTTATACAAACTTAATTACATACAGCAAATAAATTATGATTGTGATGCAAGGAAAGAAAAGTATGTCGTATAGAAGGTGTTGTTAATGTTTGTACACATACTAATAATTTGTCTGATTAGTTGAGAATAAATTAAAGGAAGAGTGAAGATGAAATTAACTATTATTATTTCATAATAAATAAGAGAGTGAATAATTTTTAAAGATGTGAAACTTGTGATAAGTGACAGATCTATTTATGTACCAAAGTATGTATATAGGGATGGCAATGGAGCGGGATGGGACGGGTTTTACTATCTCATATTTATCTTTGTAGAAAAAATTCATCATCATCCCCATATCCAAACTCAGCGGGTATCAAACTTTTCTCTCATCCCCATCCCCACCGGGTAACGGGTATAATCTTATACTCATACTCATACCCGTTTTCTTACTACTTCAATATTAATTTTAATTAATTTTTATAAAATAATAAAATATTACAGTAAAGGAAACATAATATTATCAAATATTCAATATTAAGAGGGTGATTGTTTATTCGATATCCAATACTTTGAAATAAATTATAATTGTTTACATTTTATATTAGAATACCAAATAAAAT
>Ga0099822_1008132_pt1 | contig 13446 bp, 3 predicted proteins | sample CowpeawhiteBW_FD_76839 | JGI IMG/M metagenome (GOLD analysis project Ga0099822, IMG submission 76839) | Root nodule microbial communities of legume samples collected from California USA - Cow pea white BW | ecosystem: Host-associated > Plants > Roots > Nodule | place: USA: California | collected... | reverse complement strand
AATTAGGGTTTCCTTGTTCTACAGTTTAGGGTTGTCGTCGCCGCAAGGGGCTGCAATGTCAGGAGGGTTTCGCGTTGGAGATGTGCGCTGCGGTTTCTCGTTTAAGCGCGACGATGATGGTTACTGCGTTTTGGCTTGATTCGCGGTGGTTTAACGTTTCGATCTGCTTCATGAGTTTTGTGGTGCGCGATTTAGGTTCAAAGTGCAGGTGGCTTCTTTTTGCTCCAATGGTTGCGATTTGCTTCGCATCTTCGTGTGCCTGGTGGCAACGTGATGGAGACGTGAAGACGTGGGTGGACGCAGATGCTGGCAGCGTTGAGGGTGGTGGACGGCGGCAGGGGACTTGTGCGGTGGTCTCGCGTGGTGGTGGACGGATGCGAGACGAGACGTCGGTAGGGGGCTCGCGTGGTGGTCTCGCGTGGTGGGCTCGCCGGAAGTCGCGGAGAGAAGAGGAGACAGCGACTGGCCGGGATTTGCAGAGAGAAATGCAGGAGCAGCTGACGCGCGCGATAGGAAGAAAAGGGTTCTGTTTTTGAGCCCTAATTAAACCATATGGCCTCGGTTCAATTTAGAACCGAGGCATATAACACCTATTTGGCCCCGGTTGCCTAAAACCCGAGGCATATAACACCTTTGGCACCGGCTTTTCCCCAACCGAAGCCTATAGGTCCCAACGTCAATGGCATTTTTGAAATTTCTGGCAACCTTTTTGGCTTCGAGCCTCCTTAACCGAGGCCTATAACAGCTTTTGGCACTGGTTTTTTTTGAACCGAGACCTATAACTACGTTTGACACCGGTTTTTGTGTGAACCGAGGCCTATAAGTTGCCTTTAATTTCAAAATTGCCACCGCACCGTTATATGCTTCGGTTCCTCGCCAACCAAGGCCTATAAGACGTGGTAAAAATGCAATTCTGCACTAGTAAATGGTGATCCAATAATATACCATATTATATTAATCTCTTTTCATTAATTTGATGTAATCTTAAAAGTTCTTAAATTATTCAATGAATAGATTACTAAGTCACATCTTATATATAAAATATTTAATTGTAATATATATCTGAAATTTTAAGGTAGTGAATTTGTTTATATAGTTAATGGCGAAACTTTTATGTGATAAAGGAGTTATAACCCCAACATTTTTTTATATCTTATGTAATTTTAAATATATTTTTTTAAATTTTAATATTTTAAATATCATTTAATATTTTAAAATTTTGTTTATATCTATATCTATATTTAAATGAACTTTTTTTATTAATAATCATTTTATTAATATTATCTTTTAAGTGATTATTTGTTCAATTTAACCATTTTCTGGATTTGATTATTTTTTTAAACTTAATCATTATTGATGAAAATTAATTATATTAAAATCATAAAAAATATTTGTATTTAATTTAATAATGATAATCATAACAATAATTATAATTTTATTATCATAAAAAAAATTCAATACAATGTTTTTACTAGTTTTAAAAAATGTTGGAATTACACTTTTTGTTCATATTTTCGTTCAAAAATATCAAACTGGTCCTGCAATTTTTTTTTAATCTGAATTTGGTCATGAATTTTGAAAAAAAAATGATGTAATTAATTTGGTTCTTTTTCGTTAAATATTTTGAATCAGATCAAGGTTTTTTCATCAAAATTAAATATGGTTTGTTTTGTTGGTTTAATTGACATAATTCTAATGTTAATTTTGATGAATTTTTTTTGCTATGCTTTAAGAAATTTAACAAAATGATCTAATTACATTAATTTTTAAAAAATGGGACCAAATTGAGACTAAAAAACTACAGAACTAACTTGATATTTTTGAATAAAAAAAAAACGAACCAAAGGAGTAATTCAACCAACATTTTGGCTCCCCCAAAATTTTGGTTGAAAATCTGCGGCTTTATATAGTTCAATATGTTTTTAGTTTGTAAACTTGGACACAAATACTTTGATACTTTTTTTGTCTCAAACTTTAAAAGTGAATTGATATAATCCTTTAAATCTAACAATTTTTTTATGTAATAACTAACATTCTAAAAATGAAATGTATCAAATGGAATAAACACATCAAACACTAGTCTAAAACTTTTTTTGACACGTCAAAAATTTTCCAAACGATTAAGTTAAAAAGTCTATTATATATATATATATATATATATATATATATATATATATATATATTATTTTTTAAGTTGAAAGATTAAATTGTATTAAAGTTTGAGATAAAAATAAATTTTAATTTTGTGTCAAAGTTTCTAAAAAGGTATTTAACACTATTTCTTATTACATACTATTTATAGGTGACTCATAATTTCATATTTTTATTTTATTTTATTTTTAATTAAAATTACTTTTACCACAATTCTAATATAAAAAAGTGAAATTGTACTTACAAGTACAACTTTGATGAAAAAAGAAGAAGTTATATTTGAAAATGTAGTTTTAGTTCAACTAAAAATAACAACAAAGTTATGCATTGGAACAAATTTGATAACGAAAAATATCATATTTCTAAATACAACATAGGAATAAAATTTCCCACTTATGAAAAAATTACATAAATATAAGATTTCTCCATAAACATTCCAATCACACTTCTCGCTATGATCGTAAGGTCCTATTCTTTTTATAACTCTTTAATAAAAAGGTTGTCCCAAATCTGATGGGCCAAAGAACTGGTCCAAAGGATATAGCTTCTCCGAAATTGCCCTAACATTTTCACTCTCACTCTTTCACAGATCCAACTGTCACCTCTCTTTTCCCTCTCACAGAAAGTTATGCTAGGGTTTAGGTTTCTGCCATCTTTAAGCTAGCTCAAAGCCAATTTCTACTCCATGTAAGTATTGTTGCTAGCCCATACTAGTCTCCATTGTTCCTTTTCGCATTTTCCAGTAAGGGTTTCCAAGTAACCCATCTCGTGTTTTTGCTTCTTTATCCTTTCAGCTCCTTCGTTCGTTCCTTGAGCTGCTGTGTTCTCCACGCTTGGCTGCCAAAGCCCCTTTTAATCCCTTTCCAGGTAAGGGAAGCTAGAACCCCTTTTAACGCCTTTTCGCTCTTGTGCTGTTAACTTATGGTTGATATGATGTTCTGGATGTTTGGTTGGTTCTAGCTTGTGGTTTTGGTTTGGTTTGAGTGGTTGTCGCAGGGAAACAGCGGCGAGGTCTGATAATCTCGCCCAAGCGAGTCCACCTCGCCTAGGCGAGATGAGCAGAGGTTCGCCCAAACTTTTTGCGCGAAGGGTCGCTCAGGCGACCCGCTCAGGTTTTGAGCAAGCGAACGCCTCGCTCAGGCGAGGGAAGTCTCGCCTAAGCGAGAATGCGCGAAGGGCCCCTGTTTTGTGTGTCGAGCTCTCGCCTAGGCGAAGGGAGCTCGCCTGAGCGAGAGTCGTTCTCGCCTAGGCGAGGCCTTTCAGCCTGAGCGACGAGTTGGGCGAGACTGCATGTTGGTTTGGCAATTTCTCTATTCTTGAACGTATGACTTACATTAAATATGTTTATTTTATGATGGTATGAGGGAAAGGATTATGCATGTGTGGGAGGGTGTATGAGTTATGAGTGGTGAACTTGAATGACTCTTGGCATGTGATGAATATGAAATGATTGGTTATGAAAATGGCACGATGATGAGGGAAATTTATATAACTGTATATAAGTATGGATTTTGAGGAACTGGCATGGGTTTGGTCTGGAACACGAAAGGAATTGGCTATAAAGGTTGATACTTTATATATATGTTGTATGAGAAATGTTAGTTGGCTGTTTGGATATTCTTGGTCCGTGTCAATGCGTAATTCCTTGGGATCTCTAGGTGAGATCTCCAGGGTCGCGCTTCAGTGGTCGGGACGTAATTCCATGGCCCCTGTTAGTGGGTGTCCATGGTGGTGCCCCATCTATATGGTCTGGTAAGGATTCAAGGTAAAGTTGCATCCTGACACTCTAAGGAGTCAGTTAGTCTCACTTAGTGGGTGTCCGCTCTAAGTGAGACTAACTGACTCCTGTGGTGAGAGTAGCAGGAGGCCCGAAATTCTTTAAGGGTTAACCTTGTGGTGAAGGAAAATTGATTCATTATAACACTTGTAACACATAGCTCGAGGGTGAGCAGAGGTATCCACCACAAGTGCGAGCATCCGCTGAATCCGACCAGGCTATATGTATCCGGATGAGTCGAGTCGAGTCTTAGTGTATTGATTGAAGAGTCATAACATGCTTGGATGATGTATGTATATTGGATGGTGAAAGTATATTTGATTGTATGATAAAAACATTGTTGGCTCTAGCTTACCCTTTTCTTGTTGGTTGCTTTGTATGTTGTGTTTCTATCTTTGCGATGATCATCAATTTATTGATAGGAGCAGATGCGAGGGATAATCGTGGTCATCAGGGGAGAGACGACTCTGCAACTTAGTTTTCTTGGGATATATTTAGGGCTACGGCCTATGTACTCGTCAGTCTTTACATTTCTTTATGGTTCCAGCAGACTGTTTATCATGTTCCTTTATTTTTGTTGGCACTGTGGTGTGCCTTGGTTGTAAGGCTTTATGTTCAAACTCTAGGACTGCGCTCCTATATTATAATTAATTATGTAACGTTTTCTTTTAATTACGCTCATTAATTAATTGGGACGTTACAATGACATCTTATGCTAAGCTCCATTCCGGGTAATTTTAATTGTAAGTTTTCAAAGAAATTAGAATCAGTTTCGAAGTTTTAAAATTTTTAGTTTGAAGGTTTTTTTGGGTTTTGGCTTTTAGAAATTAGAAATACTATAATAAAAAATATTGAAGAAAAAATAACCGTAAACAAAAAAATCTCTGAAGACTATTAACAAATTCCCGAGTTAGTGATTTTGCAAAAATATAAAAGAAAAATTGCAACTCATCTAATAGCGTAAACCCTTTCAATTCCAGAAAATGTAAAGAGAGACAGAGGAAGAGAAAGTCAAAGCTACATAACAAAGACAATAAGAAAGGTCAGAAAACATAGAGCCACAAAGGAGGAATAGATGTAACCCAAGTTCAGAGGTATAGAGGGTCATGCCTAAAAAGTATACACTTCTTATCACTTAAAACTCAAAATAAACTAAAAAAATTAAACTGTAATATATTTAATAAACGATATTCATATCTCTAAATAAAATGCTATCGAAATTAAAACATTTAAATTTCAAAATATAAACATGAAATGTTCTATAAACAAATGAACACAAATAAAAAGGTGTTATTAAAATATAAGAGATAATAATATTATTTATTTAAAATACAGTAAAGATAAACGTCTGATCAAGAGAATATAACTATTATTTTCTTAAAATTATGAAGAAAATATTGTTTATTTTAAAAATAGTGGACGCAGTTGTTATTTAATATAATATAAAAGAAGATAAATGCAAAATATTAAAATAATTTCCAAACTCTTTTTAAAATACTTTAACTCTTGTTTTCCAAAAAACAGATTTTTGTTTTAAAATTGAAATTTGCATAAAAAAAAATAACTCACAACAATCATCATAAGTTATAGTTTAATTTGTTCAGCGTGTGTGAATATAATTGATATATATTCATTTGAGTAATTATATTATTTATTCAGTTAATTTAGATAATCTAGATAATCCAAATAAGATCATATTAAATATCATTATGAACTTTGACATCTCAACTCTGATTAGATTCTAAAATTCATTAATTATTTGTTATGACATGAAAAATTATTCAAAAATAAATAAATAAATAAATACAAAGCAAAGGATCACACCAAACTCAAGATAAAAATTAAATTTCACAAAACATAGACAGATTATATTTATTATGAAAAAAATCTAAATAAAAACATTAAAATAAAACATCAAACCACTTATAATATTTTTTATGAATGAAAACTAAATTAATTAAATAAATCTGCAAAATAATTTCCTTCACAAATAACATGAGAAACTTTGAATTAGAACATGATTACAAAAATGCAAACATCACATCATCTCCTTCTAAGACTTCAATCAAATAATCATTTATAAATTCAATATATTTAACTTCCACTTATATTAATGAGTGTATTTTTAACTTCCAAGTATATTAACGAGCGCATTTTCTATTTAAAATAATAATAATAATAATAATAATAATAATAGAAAGATTATAAAATAAAATTATTTTTGGATAAAAATTAAAATAAACAGCATTATTTTTTGGTGTATTATATAAAAATATTTAAAAGTTAAAAGAAAAATGACATTAAGTGTTAAGTTTATAGAGTATATTTTTTTAGCTAAAATAAATATATTAAATAAAGATAATTAGATTCTCCCTATGCATAAAGTAATATATAGGGAAAAAAAGGAAAAATAAGACAGTAATACAATTCCTCCACTCTTACAAGTTTCGGAATATCAATGAAAGTGTTACTTTTCTATTTCTTTTCTTTAAGATTCCATTGTCCTTTCTTTAACGGGTTTGCATGTATATAAACCTAGATTCATCATGTCAAATTTTATGAAATTGAGTGGTTGTTATATTTGTTTGTTAGCTTTAGTTTTCTAAAAATAGTTTATAGAATTCTTTGAGTTAAATTTATTCTATCCTTTACTGTAGGAATGAAATTGGATGACAAAAGATTTATGCAGGAATGTGGGACAATATTGCGGCAGGGTAAGCAATGGTAGACAACCACTAGAAAGATGTCTTTATGTCCATTTGGTCAATATAACATCATATTGGTAGCATAATTCCATATGACTTTATAACCTCTAGATTAATATGAAGTTGCAAAGTCTGAAAAATTATTCTATTACTAGATATGCCTATCATTCTATAGAATTTGTGCAATTATAGATTGTGGTAATATTAAACTAAGTATTTGTGAATTATTTTATTTCATATAATTAAGTTAAATCTTTCTCTACATAAAGTGAGGTAATTTGAGAAATCTTTTAATTTGAAAGCTATAATGTGAAATTTAGTTCGATGCGTTGGGAATATGTTATAGTATGTTGAGTTGATGAAATTCTTACATATCAACCATCAATATTAGTTAAATTGGTAAAATATTAGATTATAACTTATTTTATTATATATAAATTTTGGAAATTCACATAATCATGATTAATCAATAATATATAACTGATATATAAAGGATACAAATATCATCTTACAAGCTAGTTTTATAAAATTGTGTATGTCAACAAAATTCACAACACTTACTGCTTTTAAAATATTGAGGTAATAAAAATGTGAATGTGCAAATTATATCGATTCATAAAATAAACTTGTTATAATTTTAGAGATAAAAAATTTTACTCCTTTAAGATATTTACTAATTCAAGGTTGTTGTTTGAACAACATTTATACAATATTGGCTTATTTGATATATGTAAAAAAAAGAAAAAGTTGAATTTGACTTATTTGAGTATTCTTTCTAATTTTTCTTTTATATCTTGTTCAAGAAATACAATATTGCCGAAACATGACTTTCATCCTTATATGAGAAGTTTTACCTTCACGTGGAAGTTCCTTTTTCAAACCAATCATATAATTTTCTCACCTAAATAATGTCACTCAAGTTTCTCCAAAATTTTAGTCATAGTTTTATCGTTCAATGAATTCTTCGTCATTTGAATGAGAATAAAGTCATAACAGTTTTCTTGTCTCTTTGAAAATACCACTTAAATGAAAAATTCTCACTTCAAGCAAGATTTCTTATGACATTTACTTTTCACTTTTCAATATTACTTTGTATAATATAATTATCTATTAAAATAGTCTTGATATTCTATATATTGAATCCTTGACTTTTTATTGGATTTGAATGAGATTCTAAATAAAATATGATTGATTAAGATGATTATTTTGTACTATATGATATGGAAAATTAGTAATTACTATGAAACTACTCCGATCATAATTTATAATGTGAATTGACAAGATAAAAGTTATATCACCTAAGTATATGTGTGAGAAATAATATTTTTTATGCGGAATTAATATGATGAAAATAGGACTACGAGGTAAATCAAATAAATATGAAATTTTGTTTAGTCTCTAGGTTCATAACTTAATATATAGGTAGATATATTACCGTAATTTGTTTTTATTCCAATATCCAGAGTATCCACAGTAACGTCCATGGTTTGATTTTATTTTTTTTAATGGTACTATAACAGTGATATAAAAATAACAATATAAATGCAATTTACCTTTTAGGGTATTAAAAATAGTGCAACTATGAGTACATTTTTGTATTAAAGACAGAACTTTTAAAACACGTACATTTATTATTTTATGGATTGCATATTTATCTTCGGTTATTGCAATTGTATGAATATAAAGTTGAGCGTAAACTATTGCAAACATTTTTATATGCAATTAATTTAGATAAAAAAAAACGAATATGAGTTATGTCTTCAGAATTTAATTAAATTGGATTTTAATTATCTTAATTGAGAAGTCCATCTTAAATGTGTAGTTCTAATCTTTTAAATTTTAATTAGTATTTAAATATCACAATTTTAATCAATGAAAAAAATATAAATAATGTTGAAAAAAGTTTCATAAAAATAAAAAATAAGGTCAATTTTTGAATTTAAACACTGTTAGTAGATTAAAAATTAAAAAAAAAGTAATGATTTCCCACTTTGAATAACCCAAAGGGCTGAATTGGAATTGTATTTCAGATATAAAAATTACATTTATGAAATTAAGAATGTAATTTATATAATCTGTAACATTGATTAATGAAAGATGTTGAAGGCCTAGGCATTTGTCTGAAAATAAGAATTAGAATAAAAAATTGAAATGAAGAAGCACGCTTTAAGGTACGGGCAGAGAGAGTGTGTGTTAGTAAATATCACGTGGGGGTGGAAGAGGTTGGTGAGGTGGCAGAGCTAATCTAGAAGTAAGAGTAGGGATGAAGGAAGGAGCGTGTGGTGAAGGGTGATGGGAGTGGGACCATGGTAAGGAGCGTGGAAGCAGGAGCATGTGATGATTTCCCAAAGGGTGAGAGAGAGGAATAAAGGTGTACGTTAGAACGGGACGGGGTTGATGGAGAGAGATGGAGAGGTGGGATTGTCTGTATCCGTATGAAGTCGCCCTCATGGGGTCACTCTCCCAGTTTAACAGCCTGTTCCACTTCCTCTCCACATGCACCATCTTCCACCTTTTTTTATTTATTTAATTTCCAACCCCTCCTCTTTCCAAATTTAATTCACTCATTAACTTTACGTAAATACTAAATCATCCTCATATTATTCATATTATCCACCATGAGGCTGTGGCGGTATTTATTATATCTTTCGTAATTCTTTGAAATATTGTTATCCCTTTGTTATTACGGTGTAGACAAAACAATGTGAGTGCATGAGATATCTTACGGTGAAAGTGATTCAAAAAGTGTTAGGAAGACACGAGCAATGCCACGTGTAACACGCCTGATATGTATTTATTCGGCGAGAAAAAGGTTGATGAAACATGAAACAGAAGATATTATATTGTATAGAGTTGGTGGAGGTGAAAAACATATCTTAAAACATGACAGTGAGGGTTGAAATTCATGGTTCAAAGAATAAGAAAATAAAAGTAGAAGATGAAGAGTAAATTTAGGATTTGTATTGTATAATGTGGAAGATTATGATTAATAAAGGCGAAAGAGTTGTGGTGTTGGGCTCCAACACTTTTGTGTGACAAGAGTGGACCAACCTCATCCCTCTTTTCTTTCTTCTTTCTTCCTTTTTCACTTCTCTCTGCTTTCAATCTCTTTTCTTTCCAAAATTATCAAACCTAATTTTCCTTTTCACCACTTCTCAACGTTTCATCTCATAAATATCTTTCGTCAATACACTATTATTTTGAGAACATGTAAGTGAACCTTACTTAAAATAACATTCAATGGAAAACTTCATAGTGGTAAAAATTTAGAAGGATCGTGCCACGTTTTGGGCCCCAAGAGATGAACCAAATAAAACAAACACAACTTACCTAAATTTGAAATGAAATGAAGATTACCATTCTAATTCTTTCTTTCTATACGGCAGCTGAATGGGTCAATTAATTTAGTTTTTTTACTGCGCTTTCTTGAAGAAACAACTTCAAAGTTCAAATAGATGTAAACAATGTTTTTTGGGTACACTTTACGTTAGTTTTACTTTGAAACAAATATTAAATATATTTATAATCGGAGAAATACAATGTTAATAAAACGTGATTTAAACTCACGCATAAAAAAATTAATATTGTTTCCGATTCAAATCTTAAGATAATAAGTTACCTTGAAGATTATCATTCCAATTTTCATATTGTATGCTGGAGTTGAATGGACCAACTACAGTTTAACTTTTTTACTATGCTTTCCTAAAGCAGCAATTTCAAAGGTTTAAACGAGCGTAAACAATGTTTTTTATTAATTGAGAAATTCAATTCACACATAAGACGTCTAATCCATCCAAAATTTTAAAACAATAAATTTATAGATTTTTCTCTTTGTACCATGGTCATCTTTTTTTTCTTTACTAAAAGTGAGAATTAGACTCACACTAATAAACAAATTATATTATATTTTTTCTCATATTTTGAATTAGTTTAGATATATTTATTGTGATTTGACTTATTAACTTCAAGTTGTAACTTAATCATTATAACAATTATATTATTTTTTATTAAAATTGATACTTAAAAATTAAAATTCTCTAATAATTTTTTTTTCAAATTTTTAATCTAATTAACCCAATACAATATAACACGTTGATAAGTGGTAGATTGAATTTAACATAAAAATTCTAGTGGGTTGAATAATAGATTTTCCTAAAATCTTACCCAACCCATTTCGCTTAATAAATTCTAAAATATTTTTTATACATATTTAAAACTGTTAGATTAATATTTAAAATGATACATACAAACAAAGTAAGTATTGCGTACAATGTTAAAAGGTTTTATATTTAGAAACATTGTTTATATTTTGTTTTTCTTATATATCAATAATGATGGTTTTTAATTATATAAAGGGGTAAATTACGAATTTTTAAACTTTTATTCCCCGTGTTTGTACCGTTGAGTGTTTTGAATATTGCAATAGTGTATTTTTTTGAAATATTTTTTTAGTCTTTTAATTCTTATAAAAAATTTAATTAGATCAATTAGTTTTATTTAGTTTAATTTAAGCTTCTGATTTTATAATTGATTTTTATTTGATTTTTATTAGATTAAATGTTAAATCTTTATTAAAATTAATATATCAATTTACTTCACCTAAAGAATCTAAACATTCAAATTAATTTTATTTTATAAATAAAGTAATTTAATGTGTAAATTATAAAAAAATTTCAATGTTAATTTAACAAAAATTATCTAAGTGAATCATTTTTAAATAATTAAAAGATTAAAATGAATCAAATAAAAATAAAGGATTTAATTGTATATTTCGTGAAAATTAAAAGACTAAAATAAGATTTTAATTTAAATAATATTTTAATAATTTGTCAAAAGAAATTCTAGAATAGTAAGCTAAAAGTTTTAGTTTAATCGTGGATCAAATCAAGGTTTGTCTACAACTCATGATGCTCTTACTTTATTTCTTTACAATGTTAAATTATAGAAAACCTTTTTCAGCGAATTATGTAGATTGTCAATAAGAATAATAATAAATAATTCACTGATTAAATTTTAAAAAACAGTGTACAGCTTTTTTATGAGCCAGCTCACAAATTTCATAGGAATTAATCATCGAGACCTAGATATTTTATTTTCGGCCCAATATTAGAAAACTGGGCTTAGCCCAAAGAGGACCTTGATGTGTATTTGCCCATTCTTAAGTGATAGAAAAAAAAGGGAAAAAAGGGAACATGATTTTATATTTAAGGTCGTTAAGATAATAATGATTTTTTTATCTGCTTAATTAAATGAAAAATTATATTAGTTATTTTATTTGATGAAATAATATGTGAATTGAGTTATCTCGAATAATATTTATGTCGAATCATAAACAAATAAGGTTTGAATAATAAAATTTTATTTCTCTTTTGTTTTGAGTGAAAAATTTGGTTGGCACTCAAGATAATATGGAAGTTTACAGCTTGTAAGAAAAAAATACGAATTGTAACATATACTAATCTGATTCCGAAGACTTTTAGAAAATAATCAATAGAATTTTTTCATTAGAAGTTTACATTGAATACAAATTTTTATTATAAATGTTTTGTTTTCATAACGTGTAAAAGCATTAACTAAGTTTTATAGTACTTTTTCTTTAAAGATTTTTCTAAAATATATAATTTATAAATGTGTTTCAAGAATTTTGCCATCTGGCATATACTAAAATGTCAATTTAGGGCACTAGTTAACTCACTTTATATTTGCATATTCTTTTTATTTTGTTTTATTTACATTTTCGGAATATAATTAATGACCAGTTCATTTTCAATTGATGAAATTTAATTTGTTTCTATAACAAAATTTTGTTATACTTTTGTTTGTCTTACTATTATTGTCTGCAAAAAATCATCAGGCTATTTAATTAAATAATAATATGCTAATTTATATTCTTTAAAATCCATAAGATACACCCAACTAAGATGAGTTGATGTTAAAATTTATGAACCATTATTTAACTAGAAAAAAAAATGGTAGTATTGGTATAATATATTTAATATAAGTTCTACTAAATACTTGTTTCTTTTTAAAGAATAAAAAAGGTTGTGATACACATCATTCCTTTTTTGTCTTTTGTTTAGTCACTTATAATATACATTTTGTATGAATTTTGAGACTATAGTATATGTCCTTTTACTTTTTTATAAAAAGAAAAACTTGTTTGTCTTCTTTTAAATCATTTTCTCATTTTTGTTGTTACCCATTGTACAAACACAGCCTTAACCACTATATTCCACAATCCACTAAGGCTTCAAAATGTAAAGCAATTCCATGTATATCTTCAGGAGGGACAAGTATAGCTTCACCTTTGGGTAAGGTAGAGAATCAAATTCCTTGACAACTTACCAATATAATATTAAAACAATACATGTCGTATTTTTATTATACTATTTTATTTCGTTCACTTGAAATTAACTACTATAATAATTTTTCTATTTTAGATATTAATGAATATTTTAATTTTAAAATTATTATATATTTATTTATATGATTTATTTTATATTATTTCAAAAAAAAAAAAACTACTATAAAAAATTTGCTTCCCCTAAACTTAATTGTGATGGGGTGGAATTATTCTGTTATGATATAGGTAGGATTGTTTATTTTATGCTATTATAAATGAAAAAGAGAAAATTTTGGAAATGATGGAGTCAAAGGGGAGAGAAGAAGACTTGAATAAGAGTTTTTTTTTTTTTTTTTTTTTTTAAATAATAAAAAGTACAAACTTTTTTTTTTTTTTTTTAAAAAATTTTTTTATTATTTTTTAATATATATAAAAAAATAAAATTTTTTTATTAAAATTATAAATTTTTT
>Ga0099822_1008130_pt1 | contig 13446 bp, 8 predicted proteins | sample CowpeawhiteBW_FD_76839 | JGI IMG/M metagenome (GOLD analysis project Ga0099822, IMG submission 76839) | Root nodule microbial communities of legume samples collected from California USA - Cow pea white BW | ecosystem: Host-associated > Plants > Roots > Nodule | place: USA: California | collected... | reverse complement strand
TTGGAACTTATGGGACATGATATTGATATGAGATGAGGCCCTAGACTCATGGGGTGGTGATGACCAGTGGCGTGGATTCAAAATGTGATACGTATGAGGAATTAATCCCAGGGGTTGGTATGAAATTGTAAACATGATTTAATGTTCTCGTATTGTTGATTTATGAATGTTGGTCCGTGTCAGCGTGTAATTCCTTGGGGTCTCTAGGTGAGACCTCTGGGGTTACGCTTCAGTGGTCGGGATGTAATTCCATGGCCCCTGTTAGTGGGTGTCCATGGTGGTGCCCCATCTGTATAACTAGGTAAGGATTCAAGGTAAGGATTGTTTCCTGACACTCTAAGGGGTCAGTTAGTCTCACCTAGAGCGGACTGACTTCTGTGGTGAGAGTAGCAGGAGGCCTGAAATTCATTAAGGGCTAACCTTGTGGTGAGGAAAAATTGATTCATTGAAACACTTGCAACACATAGCTCGGGGGTGAGCGACTCAGGAGTGAGCAGAGGTATCCACCATAAGTGCAAGCGTCCGCTGAATCCGACCAAGTTATATATATCCGGATAAGTCGAGTCAAGTCGTAGTGTATTGTTTGGAAGGTCGTAACATGCTTGTGTGATGTATGTATGATGGACTATGAAAATGTATCTGACTCCATTGATGAAATGATTTTATGCTCTAGCTTACCCTACTTTTTTTGTGGTGTGTTCTGCTGTGTGGTACTCTCTCTTGCGATGATCATCAACTTGTTGGTGTGAGCATATGCGAGGAACACCTGCGGGCAACAGGGAGGTGATGGTTCCGCGGCATAATCTGCATGGGCTGGTTTTAGTTTCTTTAGTGGACTTCTCTTTAGGGCTAAGGCCCATGTACTTGTTTGTTCTTTGATTAACATACATTTCCTTGTAAACTTGTTAACCGGTTTTCTTTTGGGCATCGTGGTGTGCCTAGGTTTTTAAGGAGTTGGATTTTGAACTCCAGGACTGCGTTTTTACGTTATCTTTTGTGACGCTTCCTTTAATTTCGTATATTAAATTAAATGGGGTGTTACAACAATAGCTTATTTTTAACATTTACTTTTCTGGCTACCACAAATATTTATCTAATAAAGAAAATTTAATAGTACTTTTACATTTTTATTTTATTTTTCTGTTTTAAAAGATTAACTTAGGATTGGCTTAGTCTAATGTATCACAATTTTGCTTATGTTATAATATTTGATAGCTAAATTTATGTTTTCTTACGGTGCTAGTCTCCAATGGACTTTATCACTACACTTATTAATATTTTTTGGTTAAATTTAATTTAATTTTTTTGGATTTTTTTTTAGAAATTATAATTAGGATTAAATATCTTTTTAGTTCCTAAATTTTGATGTGAAATTGAAATTTATTAATGTCCTAAATTTTAATACAATTAAATGAAAAGATATAGTCCTACTAAATTAATTTCGTTATTTTTTATGTGTGAAATGATGTTTCAAGCTAATGTTTGAAATATGTATACAGTTTGACACATTCTAATCAAATGTCAACTTGGAATGTTGTATATTACGTAAAACAAGATTAATTTTATTCGGTTAGAAGAACTATATCTATTTATTTTTAATTAAAATTTGAGAACTAAAATATATCAAAATTTGACTTTCATGGACTAATTATAATTTCACGTCCATGTGTAAGGACTATAAACATTACCTTAGTGTATATATATATATATATATATATATATATATATATATATATATATATATATATATATTTTTTTTTATAAAATATATATTTTAAATATATTTAAAAAATAAAATTATTTTATATATAATTTATATTAATAATTTTTTTTTATATATATATATATATATATATATATATATATATATATATATATATATATATATATATATATTGCTTTTATAATAAAATAGTTAACTTAAACATTGTGACAAAATATAATTAATTTAAACATGGTAGTTATTACGTAATACTGTGTTAAAATTGGTTAGTTTAAAGTATGCATGCTTGTAACACGGAAGAATAAAATTGGTTCTGTTTACAATTTTAAAAGGTAAAACAAAGTTTTAAATTTCAACATCAAGATGAAAATTATTTTGAAAATATGGAAGATTAAAATATTTTTTTAACTAGTCAATTGATGTATTGAAGTGCACTAGCCAAATCACTATCGTTTACGGATGGTTTCAAATTTTTTAAAAATAAAAATTGTTATAAAAAATTGATTAAAATACGTTAGACTTACACATTTTTAGAGATGTTAATTTGGCCCGTTCAAGGAACTTGGACTTGGTCCATGTGGACTAGGACTAAAAAAGTCTACAATGAAAAAAAGTTCTCATCAAAGAAGTTCACAAGATCAAAAATCTCACAAAAGTCATGTGGGTCAAGATCAACACATGAGCTTTCATCTTCAATAAGAAAAATGTATTATTTTTTAAAATAGATTATTATCTGTGGGACGGGTCCGATGATCCGGACTGGCCCAACAACCCGGACAAGCACGACAACCCAAATAGGCCCAACGACCCGGACTTGCTTGACGACCCTGACAAGCACAATGACCCGGACGAGCTTGACGACCCAAACGGGTCCAACAACCTGAACAGGTCTGACGACTAGAATGGGCCTGACGATCAAAACGAGCCCAACGATCCGGTCGGGCACAACTATCCGCCCAGGCCCGATGATCCAAGCGAACCAAACAAATCAAACTGGCCCGACGATTCGAACGGACCCAATGATTCAGACAAGACCAATAAACCGAACAAGCATGACAATATGGACAGGCCTAACAACCCAAAGGGGCCTAACGAACCAGATGGACCTGATGACCAAGATGAATTCGATGACCAAAACAGGCCGGATGAGTCGGACGAACTTGAAGATCCGGACGGGCCTAACGACCTTGATAAGCCAATCCAAACTATCAAGCCCTTCCGGGTCGTCAAGTCCTTTCGTATCGTCGGGTCAATTCCGATTATTTGGCCCATTTGGATCGTCGTGCTACTTCAGATAGTTAGACTCATCTGAATAGTCAGGCCCGTCTGGATCGTTGGGCCCGTTTGGATCGTTGGGCCCGTCCAAATCATTGGACATGTCTGGATCATTGGGCCCGTTTGGGTCGTCGGGCCCGTTTGGGTCTTTGTGCTTGTTCAGGTCGTTGGGCAGGTCGGGGTCGTCGGGCCCATTCGAGTCGTTGTGCTTGTTTAGGTTGTTGGGTCCGTTGGGCTCGTCTATCTCGTTGTGCTTGTCCAACTCGTTGGGCTCATCCAGCTCGTCGGGACTGTCCAAATCGTTGGGGTCATCCAGCCCATCCAAATCGCCATGCTTGTGCGGGTCATTTGGCTCGTCTTGGTCTTCAGGCCCGTTCGGGTCATCGTGCCCATTTGGATTGTCGGGCCGATTCAGGTCGTTAGGTCTGTCCGAATTTTTGATCCTGTCCCTGTCGTTGGGACCCTCCAGGTCATCAGGCACATCTAGGTCTTCAGGCATGTCTAGTTTATTGGGCCGATTCGGGTCTTCTGGCCCGTTTGTGTTGTAGGGCTCATCCGGGTCGTCGGGCTTGTCTAGGGCTTCAGAATTGTCCGAATAATCGGGCACGTTTGGCTTGTCGGGCCTGTCTGGGTTTTCAGACCCGTCCAAGTCGCTCGACTTAATCTTTGATTCTGACTTAATGTAGTATTATTTGGGAGATCTAATCCACTTTAACTCTAGTCCTAACCCACTAAACGGGAGACTTTGGGGGTTGAGACTTTTTTTTTTTTCCTCCTCATTTGGGACTCCCAAAAAAAGGACTTAATGAAAAATGGGCCAGGACCGCCCATAGGTTAGGAAGCAAATTGACACTTCCACGTATTTTTGTCTTGGTATCAACGAATTGACTTTTCCTCATTTCTTCCTATTTGGCTCAATATATCTCTACCGAATTTGTTTTATCGTCCCTTGTCTCCAAAATTCCAAAACTAAGGTGAAACTTCAAATAAAGCTTTTATTTCTTCCTTTCAGTGCTTGGATATAATGTTCTTTGGTGAGTACTTCACTTATTTTCTTCTCCTTTCTCCGCTAACCCTCTCTAACCATCTTTAATACTTTGATTTTTGTCAATGAAAATCTTAGTTGTTGGTGCTATATATGTTGCTTCCATTCGAGAAGATTGCTCGAAGATTCTCCATTTTCTCCATCCAAAGGCTTCGCAACTTGGTTCCTTCTAGGTCAAGGGAAGATTTCCGATTCTTCGTGAAACTATTTTATGTTGAATATGAGCATATGTTACTTTGATGAAAGTTGCATGATTTTTATATCTCGTGCTTATATATTTTTGCAGTTTGAGTTTTGAAAGACCAAACCTCTGGATGCATGTTCGTATTTTTTTTTTCTAAAATTTTTATATTTGTTAAATCTGTGCTCTTTTCATGAAATTTATTGAATTTCTGTGGCTTAAAATAAATATTTATTTTGACAAACATATTGGCCGAAAATCTGGTTTCCGCAAATTTGAGAAATTTGACAAGTTGTATGGCATACATTTAGTTACAATACCTGTACCTAAACAGTTAATAAAATTAAAATAGTTTTTAAGAATGATGACACATACACATTTTACTTTTTCTTACCTATTTAACACTATTAAAATTATATTTTTATTTTTAAAATTAAAATAATTTAAGAAAATAAATAAATAAGTATATTAGGTTTTTTTATGTGTGAAGTTTCGGAGAAAAGTCATGGAAATTGAAGAACTTGAAGGATATAATACCATCCCTCTGTAGCATTGGTATCATAAAACAGCCGACAAAAGAAAAACACCAATTAGGAGATGGCCCACCACAGAAAACAGATGACATTGATTTGACAAATGAAAATGCGAGGAAGAACATGTGGTTCTGATAAGTTCTGTAGTGTACACCATTATCGATATCCAAGCGTATAGAATTAAACCCTCCAATCATTGAATTATATATATATATATATATATATATATATATATATATATATATAACTTTAACCAAGATTATAAGATTGAACTAGTGTTGGAACTTATATGAATAAGTTATTTTTGTGTTTTTTTTTTTGTGACGGAGATTACATATAAATTTTATTTTACTTTTCTTTCCTAACTTGTGACTTTTTAAGTGGGTAGAGGATTAGAATAAGGTCTTATGTGTTTGCATGAGCATAGAAGAAGTTAAATTTGGTTGAATAAAATTTTATTCAACAGTAAAGGTACTTTGAATGTAATTACACTTTTGATTTCTTTAATACTTAATGATGCCTCAACAAAAAAATTATTTAATAAGTATGATTTTTAATGCTCTTTAACTGATTTTTAGGGTGTTTAAACCCTAATCCAAACACACCCTAACCACATAAATTCTTTGCTTTAACTATTTAAAAAATATTTTAAAAAAATTATAGTATTAATATATTTATATTAAATTATTAAATTAATTGTAAAATTATGTGTAAGAATAAAATTTAGTTAAAATATTATGAGTGATGGTTAATTTTATTTGTACTAAAAATAATATTTAATGAGCTAACAAATTTTTCAAAAAATTATAATCTTGTTTAGAAAAAAGAGATTAGTTACTTATCTCTATTATCTTAATAATCAAATTTGATTTATATCTTCTTTTTTATCTTTTTCTTTTATTTTTCTGTGATTTCTCATGTACTAATCCTACTCGTTACATCTTGCTTTCTTCTTAAACATGCTTTCCATAGTTCACTTTGACACATTAGTAAGTATAGATTAGTTTATTGTCATCTCTTATATGTTATGCATGTGTCTCACTGTTTTATTTTATTTTTTATTTTAAGTAGTTAGAAGGAGCTAGTTGGTATCACTACTAAAAGAACATATATTTCTTACCAATTTTTTTTTAATTTTTTTTCGCAGGAAATACTTACACATTTTGTTATTAAAACAAATTTACAAGAAATTGCTACCAATTTTTTAGTAAAAAAACACTTTTCATAAAATAATTTATAGAAAATACTTGCGAATTTTATAATTTTGTAGGGAATAATTAACCACGAAGTAATTACCTGTCAATTAAAATTATTAGAAAAAAATAGCAAATTTTTTTTGAATAATAAACAAAAACAAGAAAACATAAAGAAAAGTAGTTGATAATAAGGATAATTTTGATTTTGAAACTCATGATATATAGTGAGGAAGATTTAAATGATGATTATACTCTTTATAAAAATATATGTGATCCAAGCCAATGGAGAATATTGATACAAATTTGAGACATTTATTAGTAAAAAAAAAAAAAGAGGCTATATTAACATCATTGATGTACATTTCCCAAAAGATAACTATTCTAGGCATTTTTCTTCATATTGCATAATTTAATCTAGAGATTTGTATATTATACAAATAAAATAGAAGGTCGTAAAGATAGGAGAAATCTTAGTGCTAAGTTGAAGAGTCATGAAATAATTAATGAATGAGCATATTTCTAAAAAGAATGCATGGATTGATTTGGAAATGAGATTTGTAAAAAATAAAACAATAGACTAATATGTTCAATAACAAATACATAGAGATAGAGAGAAAAGTGTTGTTAGGAATTATTGTAGATGCAAAAAATCTCGGTAAAAATAACTTAGCTTTATGTGAAAACAATGAAATGCATCAAGAAACTAATGAAATTTTTTTAAGTCTAGCCAAAATATTACAACATTTGATCCAACTATACAAGACATATTCATAGAATTAAAGATAGTGAAATTCACAGCTATTACCTTGGACATATAATATATAAAATGAGTTGATAAATTTGTTAGTAGGGAAAATCAAAACAAAAATTATAAAAGAAAATCCACTATACTCCAAATATAAGTTATCATAATAGCAAATGTATTTTGCATTACAGTGTGTGGATATTCCATATTCCTTATAACCCTTGAGAACACTATAAATGCTTGTTATGATTTATATACTTTATTAAAAAAAACAATGCTATTCTCAAAACAATGTATTATATAAAATTATACAAATGTATTTGAGATAAGTGTCACCTACTTTACTTTTTAAATAAAAAGTTATAAACAGTAAATGTATTCGTAAAATCTGTTCAAGAATCACCTAGAATTGTACATTTTAGATAAAACAATTACTACACTTCAAAGTAAATTTGAATAATATAAAATATATGAAGATATTTTTTATTTTTTATTCAGTGTTAAAAAATTAAAGTCATTGCATTGTATACTTCTGAAAGAAAAATACTTAAACCTTGAAAAATGTTTGAAACATGATAATTTGTTGGATTTTGATGGATTTTGATGGATTGAATTTTCTTTCAGAAGTAAATATCTTACAGAAAATTATAGGATTGAAAAGTGATAAACTAATTGACATTCTTAATTATATAAAAATAATATATTATTTTTCAAATGCATATATTATTTATAGAATAATATTAACAATATCAGTATTAATTATTTCGGTTGAAAAGAATTATTCAAAAACAAAAATAATAAACATTTATTTAAGATTAATAATGTCTCAACAAAAATTAAATAAATTGATCTTATTATCTATTAAAAAAGTTGTTAAAGGAAATTAACTAAGACAATTAAATAGATAATTTTGCGTCACAAAAAACTCGAAAAAAAAAACTTTAAATAAAATTATGATACACTTTAACATAAATTGTTTTACCGGTATATAAAAGTGTTTCTTTTTGAAGATTGCTTTAACCTCCAAACCCTTAAATTCTGTCTCTAAAAACACTATGCTTGTTTAATTTATATTCTTTATTATAAAAAAAATATACTATTCTCAAAACAAATATTACAAAATTATGCTATAAAGAAGTAAATGCTTTTGGTAAATGAGAAATGGTTAATATTTTGACCATTATTAAAGCAATGATATAAAATTATACAAATGTGATAAGTGACACTTATTTATTTTACATATAAAAAATTATTTATAACAAACTTATTTGTATAAGTGTGTGGTGTATAATATATTTATACAAAATATAACAAGCATGACTTAATCAGGTGCATGGAAAAAGTATTACATGTGATTTCTCTTTGTAATCAGGTGCATGACTTAATGAGAGATAGCAGTTGGTTAGTCAAAATTGTATTGTACCAGTTTAGTAGAATTGAAAATGAAAATAGAGATAAAATTAAGAAAGAGAGAATTATGAGAAAAAAAATCAAAATCATTGACAGATATTTTAAAATTTAAATTGGTTTGGTAAATTTAAAATCAAATTTTAGTCACCAACTAATTTCCAACATCAAAATCAGTTCCCATAATGAAATCCTGTTCGTCTTCATTAGTTCCCATCACTATCATGATACTGATAGTGTCCCGTACTTTACAAAGACCAATGCTGATAAAAAAAAAAAAAAAAAACTCACAAAGACCAATGGTGCTTTAAACTGATTTTCTTAAACATGATTTTATCTGTGTGAAACTGAAACGAACGAGAAATCATATGCGAAAGAAGAGTAGAACATATAGCTATTAACTTGAAACAGTTCTATATGGTGTCCAAAGCATGCATACCAACAATAAACATAGTCCTCAGATACATGCTAAATAAATTGCATGATGTAATGCTACATATACTATTATTTCTCTCCTATAAATGAGAAATGATTATTACCCATACGTTTTCTCTCTCTTGGTGTTCATTCAGAATTATTACCCAGTACATGTATAACCATCGTACTTTTGGGTTCCCTTCTTTCCATTGTTGTAGGCATGACGAATTGCTTTTGGCTCCTTAGAATTTCCAACCTTTGCATTCCTGAAACTTTGCGAGTGTACGCTCCGGTTGTTAAAGATATCTTCATTTGTAGAAGTCCAAACCTTTGCACTGCTAAGATCTTGTAGACCCGAATCATGGTTGTTATAGGAATCTTTACTTGAAGAACTGTTAACCTCACAATAGCTGTAATCTTGCTCCCCTTCGCCATAGTTGTTAAAGGAGTTATCAATTGCATAGCCATGCTCAACAGAATTCGAAGTTTCGCAGCCATGAATGGTGGAAGCATCGATTCTTTGATGCTCTTTGTTGTTGCCATGTTGGTTAGGGTTATTGGTTTCTTTGTTCCTTTTCTGTTTATCTTTCCCACTGAAACTAGCTTCCAGAAAGTTGTTGGATTCTCCACGATTCACGTGGCTCTCTCTTTCCTTGCCCTTGGCGTTTAATTTCTCCGTCGTTTTCATTAGCCAATTGGTTATACCATTTAGATAAACAGTGAGGAAACGAACTGCGAATACAAGAAGCGAAAAGAGCATATAGATGAAGGCAGATATAACAGATAGAACTTCGCTAATGATCACGAATGGGGACGCTTCAAAAGTTTGCTTGTCCGAGGAGAGTTCTGCAAAGTTTTGCGAGTTTGAACAACAAAAAGGGGATCAAAGATTACTCTTCTTCTACTAAAGCAAATTTGAATGAAGTTGAAGAATGGATTCTAGTAATGCAGAAGAGTGAGAACATTCAAATAATAATTAATATGAATGAATCAAAGTTCATGTAAAGAAGAGTATATACCTGCATATTCCACGGACTTGGTTTTGCTTCTGGTTGAAGCAACAGGTTCGACAGGTTCCCAAATTGGTGCCTACAGCATGAGTTCTTGATTAATAAATAAATTTCTGGGTAGAAGAACCATATAGGGTAGTATAATGATATATAAAATATATGCATAACAAAGATGTTATAACTATATTTAACGAAACACAAATTCATACATATTATATATGATTTCAACAGATCTATGTTTTGTACCAAAATTTGTTTTGACGCATGTTGTCTAAGGACAAGATCCAACCCTGCAGGATCAACCCAGGAGAAGAAAACTTGGGGCTCGGAAACCTTTGTGAATATAGCAATTAAGAGAGAGAAAGGGAAATTGGACTAAACTCTCAAAAAGGCAAAAGGGTTTAGTTTAGCTCCTTACACAACAGCATCGATCTCGTGGATCAGCCAGCCATGTACAACGAAAAAGAAAAAGACTACATGATTTGCGAGGTTCCAGTTCCAAAAAAGTTAGATCCATCGTTAGAAAAGTCAAAGATGTCAAAATAGGGTTTCAATGGAACCTCTAAGCTTTAATTGAGAACCTAAACTGAACCTCCATGGCCCCAAACAAGTGAAAAGAAGCTTGAGGTTGCTCTAGTGTGTTGGTTGGTTGTGGATCTTCAATTCACCAACTCAGGCACAATGATAGTTTTGGTTGATTAGAAAGAGAGATAAAAGATCTAATAATTAGTAACAGTGATATGACAGGAAAATGAAACAGGATGAGGTTAATTGAAGAACTCATACCTTAACTGAATTCTGCTTCATTTCCATGAAACTATGCAGAAGGAGTCGCTCCTTTCTATTTTGTGCAGGAGAGAGAAAGAGAGAAGTTGAAAGAAGAACAAGAGAGAAGTTGAAACTATGCAGAAGGAGTCGCTCCTTTCTATATATAGATTGAAATGCTCGATAAAAACACAAGTTTTTTTTTAACAAAAAAAATCATGTAAATTATACGTTTAGTAAACATATGTTAAATATTATCGTCATCACAGCTTACATTTTGAACTCTCATATTTGTGCCTAGAGATAGAGACACACAATTATTCATATATTTGTAAAATAATTGTTGAGCATATATAATTAAACTATTTTCATTGTTATCCAATTACATTATGTTGTACATGAGCATTGTACATGAACTCTATGCTAAGTTCCTCACTCTAATGCCCAAGAATATCTAATCCACTAATCTCATTTTTACTTCATCTCCAATTGGTAATTGAGTGGAAGTTGGAGTCCCCAGATGGATGGATCCATTTTGAACTCAAATTCAAAGAAACCAAAATTTGAAGACTCATTTATGAATCAAAATATAAGCCGAAATTTAATTGGTGAAATAAAAAGTCAAATTTATAAATATTAATTAATATCTTTCCTGTAATTAAAAAGGCTATCATATTAGTATGTATGGTAAACTTATAAGCCCTCCTTTTGCTGTGTACAATAAAATTCCTAGTTTTAACCTAATAGTCTTTTGCTGACTGAAAAACGACCTGATAAAAGTCATCATGGTTCTAGTGTTGTATATAGTTCACTTTAAATCTCAGATTAGTAAGATTCATTAAACTCATACGAACTAGCACAAAGATTGTTTTGTAAATTATTGGAAAATTAAAGTTCACTTAATGAAACTTGAAAACTAAAATGCATTGTGATCAAATCCCTAAAAAGAAGAATCATCACGTAGCAATCATTTTTAGACACAAAAAATATTATTCATTATATTGACTAGATACTATTTTATACACTAGAGATTATTAATATCTAAATAGTTTCTATTATAAATAAAAACTCATGATGATTGATTTGTGAATTAAAATTTAAATTAATTTCTAACAATAACTACCAAAATTTTAGTTACTAAAGAATTAGTGTTTAATTTAATTTTTAATTAAAAAAATTAATTTAGAATCAATAATAGTAAGTAGTTAAAATAGTATCTAATATAGAGACTAATTATTTTTTATTTGTAAAATTTTTTATTATATTAAATGATTTTCTTGTGTAGAAAATAAAAAACATAAATTAACAATTATAGTGATGATACACACAGTATTGGGATTTAATTAAAAAAATTATAATTTTCATTATTGTCTTGAAATGCTTTTAATACAGGAACTTATTTTCTTATAAAACTATACCGACTATCGTATTGTAATTGAACTCTTACATTGAATACAAATAATAAGGAAATTTATTATTTTATCTTATTATCCAACAGGTTAAATAATCATCTTATTTTCTATATTTTTCCCTTTTATATTATTTTTCTTTCACTTTCCATCCTCACGGACACATCATAAACCAAAAATGTTGCATAAGTCAGAAAACATTGAACATGAATTTTCTACGGAAACCGCGGATAACTACAACACGATAATTAAATATATTTACAGTAATTTAAATTAGTATAACTATTTGATATTAATTCTAGTTTAGTTTTAAATAATTTTTACTTGAATTTTTTTTTTCTCTTCCATTATTTGATTTTTGTTAGTTGTAGACAGTTTTGAATTATTTGATGTTACGAACGGAAAAAGAGAACTAATTATTTTTATGTTTGAAAAATCTGTAAGGAAGATAAATCGTGATCAAAACTCATTCTTTTTTAAAATAAGCACCTTGGTACAATTTTTATTACATACAAGCTTAGAGTAAATAATACAAATCATAAAGCTTAATAAATTTAAACTATAAGTATTTTATTCGTTCTATTTACACTAACAAGCTTGGTTCTTATACTTTTATGCAATTATATTTAGAGTTGATTACTTTTAGTTTTTTAATTCTCTTAATCTACAAATAGGATTATGAATGAATCTATTTTCTTCTGAATATCTCCTACCTAACCTCACCCGTACAAAAACATTATTCTAAAATCTAGCCTTCCTGGCATCAATGCAAAACCTTTGAATATTCTTTGGACGAGGATAGATAAGAATTGAACCATTATTCTAACGTTGTTTGACTCGCACAACCCGACACACAGAAAAGGACACACAAATACTTAACGAGTAAGCACCAGTCATAAGTAAAAATAAAATTAAAAACACTATTAAATTATAATGGACAAAAAAAACTTAGATATGCTTCCTAATTTTCATATTTGAATTCCATATTACATATTCCCAAACATATATAAATTTTTTGCTTATTTTCCAGCAAGAGTCTAATGTACACTGAATGTTGATAAGACAGAGACTAGGTTGAAAGAGATAGTCGAATCAACATAAATGATAATACATGGAGTAATAGAAAAAAAGATGTTGCTAAAGTTGCTATTAAAGAACTAAAGTTACTAGTGGCTATGAATAAACATTAGTCAAAGTCCCACTTTGCACGCACCCAACCAATGTAGTATCATTATCTTCATCGCTTTATACGCGTATAATTAATTTATCATATGGTTGTTTTACCACCAATTCCAGCATGAGATTATATTATAAAGGGTACTAATATATTATGAGTATATATTGATAAAGGGTATTAAATGCCCCAATGTAAAGCTGCTGAACTCAACACTCACCCACCCACTAATGACCCCAAACCCAGTCTTTCAATTGTAATCACATCACGTCTCCGACTAATCATTACTTTTAAAACATCACATATGTGACTAATTATTACATTTATAAGATAAAACATAGAAAGAAGGTTCATAGCAAAGGCATAATGTTCATCGATTGCAATTATTTTTTCAAGTTAAAGATTTGAGGAAGTATGAAAATATATGAAATATGATAAAATTTGGATAATCAAATCTATGCATATATATATATATATATATATATATATATATATGATTATTTATATATTCAAAATTAAAAAAATATATCTTTATATATATATCTTCAAAAAAGTCTAATAAATAC
>Ga0099822_1008122_pt1 | contig 13451 bp, 13 predicted proteins | sample CowpeawhiteBW_FD_76839 | JGI IMG/M metagenome (GOLD analysis project Ga0099822, IMG submission 76839) | Root nodule microbial communities of legume samples collected from California USA - Cow pea white BW | ecosystem: Host-associated > Plants > Roots > Nodule | place: USA: California | collected... | reverse complement strand
TATTTATATATTTTTTATATATATATATATATATATATATATATATATATATATATATATATATATATATATATATATATTAATTTTACGGTATATTAATATAAATGTTGAGTATACCATTTTTATATTAAACCAAACAATGAAAAAAAATTTTGGTTAATTTACTTTATGCATTTTTATAGTTTGTTATATATATTTTGTCATTATGAAAAAGATTTTATTGAATTACGATATTATAAATGTTGGTGGATAATTATAAATATTATAATATTTAAATTATGACAATGGACAATCACTTATAAAATTTCAAAATTTATTAGAATAATTACAATTACAAACATCATATGATAGCGAGAATAATGACATCTAGATGCACCACAATTTATAGTGATTTTTTTTTTCAATTAAAAGTATTATGACAATTTTAATTAACATTATTTACAACTTTAAGGACGAGCTGAGCCCAGAGTAAACTTTTTTTAGGAAGGAAACCTCAAGGTTAGGATACGAAAGCAAAAGCTTGAGTCATAAGACAATCCTGTAGAAGAGGAAACCTCTATTGTTGAACACTGATGACTAGAACTAAGTATCAATCTTTATTTTCTATAAAAAGAGAGTGATACTCAGTATTAGGGAGTTATTCTCTTAAACCTTATCATGATATTATCTTTATATTCATTGTGACATTTTAAGAGTGTTATGTGAGAGGGATATCAACTCCATATGCTTGTAGATAGAATCATCAACATGAATGACTAAAACTCTCTTATATTGAGGTTGGATGTAATCCACTCTAACTCTCTGTATTGCTATTGTTTTATATATGACATTTATATTATTCATGTATTAATGATTTAATTTATGCTTTAATGTTTGGATGAATTAATCACTCATCTTACATAACTGATTTAGATTTAGTTGAGAAACTAGTCTTGGATGTAAGGTCCAACCAAGTCGTCTAATGCATTTGAATGCTATGAATATATTTAAATACTTTATATGAGTTAAAAGTCTTGCACTTGAAGTAAGGATTCATTGGTCAATGATTGAGGAATCAACATTGTGATTAAGATCCTTAGGTTCTAAATTCAAGGGATTGATATAGAATGATTTAAAAACTTTTAATGACACTAAACAACTATACTAATATATATTGAACCAATAAAAGTATAGTTGAAGAAGATACGTTAAACCTAATCTTTATATGTGTTCATGTATTAGTTACTTTCAATCTTGTCTTAGCTTTACTTAAATTATTTCCAACAAACATCATCAACACTATTTTATAGCAAATCTCATAGAAAATTATAATACATTAGATTTATTTGAATCCTTACATAAGTCCTTATGAATACAATACTTGTTTGGTACTATAACTAACTCAATGCACTTGCTGAAGGTAAAGAAAGAAACCAACATGTACTTTAGCATATCATTCTTTTGAGAGGATGCACATAAGAGTGTTTTTATCACGTGAAATATAAGAGTCAATTCATATTTAAGTAAAGGCTTATGTTCATTATCACGTGAAATATAATTTCCATTCTTAACAATATTAAATGCCAATTTGGCAAAATTACAAAAACTGACATCATTTTATATTTTTAGTAGTTGAACTTGACATCTTTGAACAAAAGTGGTATGTTCACATCTTATTCTTCATTTTCCAAAGTCTTATTGAATACTTTCCTCTTGTCTTGTCATGAACTAACCTTAAAAGGTTAATTTTAATACCAATGAAGTAATAAGTATATTCTAGAAAGGGTAACGCAAATCCTAGAAACTTTTCTCACAAAGTATTAAACGATCTATTGACTAATAATATATTAACACGAGTGTAACAAGACGAAATAATGAAGTAATTTATAACTATAATCAAACAATTTATAAAGAAAATATTTTCAATTTCACTTCGGGCTACAAGCCTAGTAAGCTATTTTTTACTATTTCATTTTAATCATGATACTAAGTACTCAACTATTCTAACTGTCACTCTGACTACAAATAATATGGTAAAAAAACTCGTAACAATAATTATTATAGAGTGGACAAAAAAGATATTGTCCTAAATAGAGTTCTAATTTCACAAAGTAAAGGGTATTATAATGAAATTCTTTTGAATAGATATAGAACAAAGATGAAACTACAAGTATAGAGATATTGTGATGGAAAAACAACTTTTCCTCCATATAACGCAAGACAGATTTGTTTAACTCTCCAAGTTTCTAATTAGAAACTCAAAAGTTCTTCCAAGAAAGGTTCATTGATAAAGAACTAGGAGAAAACTAATCTTATTTAATGAGAATTAACAAAATATCATATCAATTCTCATTTCAAGCAATTGTGATTGTATAAGAGGACAATGAGTCTTACTAATAGATGCATAAGCCCCTTTCTTTTCATGTCTTAGGGGATATGGGACTCAAAATGCAAGGAATGGATGTCCCAAGTCTAGACCTAACGTAGCATAGCCTTCATGTGACATGCTCCAAGTGACTTGGGACTTGGAATCACTTGACTGGATTGCCTACCAAATTTTATGTCACAAACTAAAAGTTCGATAGCAAAAATGCTTCTTCTCATTCAGGTTGGACTTTACTTCAGACGTTTTTCTATAGTCTTCTTAAAAGTATTACTCATATTCTTGTAATATTTTTATCGAATAAGATTACTTTATATAGATTTAATTTTTTGCTTTAGTTTTTCTCTTTCTTTTTTCTCTCTTTAGTTTTAGTATAATCATCTCTTCTATTCATAATCAGAATCTTATATACTATATTTATTATGAAATCTAATTGTTCAACAAAACACAGAAGTGTCTAATCCAATAAGATAATAAATGGTTAAAATGTTTAAACAAAACTTATATCGGAAGAGGATAAGATCCAAATTATGTAGTGAAATAGGATAAATGAGAGTATATTCTGCCTAGATAGTGATTAAAATGTTATTTTTATTTGAAAAAAAAAAAAAATCGTCCATTGCCCATTACGCATTGCTTTCAAACAGAAAAAACTAACCAAAAGGAAAAAGCAAAATTAAACACGTTGCGTCCCGGTCGCAACTGAAATCCTCCACCTCTGTTCCACAAACCCCGGGAAAAATATTGCCTCATCCTCACGAGAAACGGAAATTACAAAACACTTTCTCTCAGAAATCGCCACCGCAGCACAACACCACTCTACGGTTCCCGCCAAAACTGATGCTAGGGTTCACTCTTCCGCTTCAGCTTCGTTGCTGCCATCACCTTTCCCAGCAACCGCCCCTTCCCAACCCGATTTCGCCGAAACCATTCTACCCGCCCGTCGTTCCCTCTGTCCCTCGGCCCCGTATCGGCCCCGGTCTGCGCGCCAGTTTCCCAGTCTTGTCCGGTTCGGTTTTCCCGGAGGATGAGCCGGACGTGGAGCTGGGGCGGCTGCTCGCGCTGCTGCCGGAGGAGATGCGGCGTCGCGTGAGCGACCACGCGGAGCTGCCGCAGCTGATTGAGGTTGTGATGGATTTGGGCCGGAAACCGCTCGCGAGGTTTCCCTCCGGTGATTTCGTAATATCGGAGTATCCTATCACGGTTCAGGATATCGAGCACGCCACTGCTCAGGTATTGGAACAATAAATAAACCATTAACTTAATGTTATCCCTAAAGTATTACCCTTTCTCTTTTAAATGGATCTGGTTTTTAGCTTAACCATAAATACTTTCGGGAAAAAACTATATGACAAATTTGAAGCTAGTTTTTCACTAAGCTAAAATTAGCTTGTGTATTTGTAACAGTACTCTTATATAACTACTCTTAATTTTTATTTTAACTAGTGTATCTGAGAATTAGCTTATGTATCTGAGAAATTTGATTTGTGACCTCTTTCAACTCTTTTCAATTTCTTCTCTTTTAAGTACTTAGTTAAAAGTCGATAATAGTTGTGGAATAAAATGTCTATGCGAGTAATACTCGACTCCTTAAAAAATATATTTTTCTTCACAAATTGACTCAGAACGAGATAGTGGCGTTGTCATGTTCTTCAAGAAAAGAAGATGAGCAAAATGTTCATGGGCAAGTGCTTGCGCTTATGCAATTATAGCTCAACAATTAGTTTATCGTAGACTTAGGTTATAATCCTCTTATGTACCCTTTGGAGTAGTTAGGATGTAGGAATTTGATTGAAAATCCGTAAGTTCAAGCTGTGGTGACAACGCTCAATGTATAAAAATATAATAATCCATTGTTGCTTAGAAGCACAAATGTGGAATGCGAACGAGATGGGGTTTTTGGATTGGACATGAACCATAACCCTTAAATTGATCATGGAAAGATATAATTATTTATAACTGTCAATTCATGAGAGGGATATCTTGCAGGTTGGTGACTTTGCTGTTGATAATCGAGCAGGAATCAGCAGAACATTGCATCGAATTAGTGCTATCAGAAATCGCAAGGGCACAATTATTGGTCTAACTTGTCGAGTTGGTAGGGCAATTTCAGGGAGTGCTAAGTTGTTGCAAGATTTGATTAAGGATGGGGCTTCTTTGTTGTTGATTGGACCTCCAGGAGTAGGCAAAACTACAATTATTAGGTTAGTGACTTTTTCTTCATATGATAAAAATGCATGAAATAGTTTCCTCACGAAAGTGTAGAATTTTGCATTTATTATACTTCTTCCTATTCTTGATTGCCATATGTATGCTGTTAGATAGGGTTGTATCATTTTCTTATAACTCATTTTGTTAAAAATTGGTTGAATAAAATCTTATCCTTAGTGTGTAAGGTTGCCTGGCAGTACATGTGTATTTTCCCTTTGTGGGTTATTTGGTATAAGCATCTCATCCAATTGAGAAAGGTGTGTCCAGTAGTAGCTTCTCACCTACTAGAAAAGGCATGTCATCTAGTGAAGCTCCTCTTGAAGACACGTCTAGTGGAAGAGCGTCTTGTACCCTAGCTATGTCTACTGTTATGTAGAGTGTCCAATGTGTTTTTGCATCTCGGGTTAAGCTGGACGCACATGTTTCATGTGCCACAAATTTTATTGAATGATACACAACCTGATTCATGGGAAGTTAGTTGTTATTGTGTTGGATAAATAGGCACCTTATGTAAAAGCTTGGAGATGAGTTGTTGAGTGTCAGTGAACTTTCGTTGTTCTTGAGAGAGTAATGTTTGAGTGGTAAACTTTGTTAAGTTCTTTCTATAACTCGTGAGAGGTAGAAGAATTTTTTTTTTGTGAAGTTTGCTCATGGATTTAGATTGGAGTTTGTAAACGCTATAATCAAACCACATTGAATTCTTTTTGTGTTTGATTTGTTTTCTTCTTGATCCTTTATATTTGTTCTTGTCTTTATGGTGTTTGAGTGGTAGTAGTTTCTTTATTTTTCATTGAACTTGTTGATGAAATTTCACAAGTCAAAAGTCTTAGAATGTGTTGAGAGTAGCTACGATGGTGAAAAGGCAAACATTGAGGTGGCGACTAGTAGTGTCTAACTTACTAAAGGATGATGAATTCAACAATCATGTTGAAAAAAAGTTAGTTGATGAAGATGCAAGAGTTGATGATAGTTGTGTATTTCCAATGGTAGAATGAGGAGAACAATTAGAGATACTGAAAGGTATGGATATGCAAAGCTTATTGAATTCCCCTTAGTAGTTGCTATCATCTACTTTAACAAATGAGGAGAAGACTCAATGGTTAGACACCATTAAAGACATGACTTCTTTTGGTAAGTTCTAAATGCATTTGCAAATGCTATGATGAAATTCCAAGTACTAATAAGAAGAGATTAAAGATAAGAATGGTGACTAGAGGCTTCATCTAGAGTGAAGAAATTGATTATCGTGATGTATCCTCTTTAATGGTGAAACACAAATATGTCAGATGATTAACCTTGAGCAAGAACATATGGATGTTTAAGAGGGCTTTCCTGCATGGAAAATTAGAAGCGATCATCTACATGAAACAACAAACGGATTTGTAATTGAAGACAAGAAGGACTATGTAAGCTAAACAATTCTTTGTATAGTGTGAAGCAATCCTCTAGGCAATGGAACAAGAGGTTTGATGAATTCATTGAAACCATGACTCTTGAGTGAGTAAATATGACGTGTTTACTTTTGTTAAGATATCATTAATATCTTAACTCTATCTTATTTTCGTCTATTTCTTCTGTGACCATTCCAAAATTTGTTCATGATGCCTTAGCCCATCTTGGTTGGCGTCAGGCCATGCTCGATGAACTAAGTGCTCTTCATAATAGTGGAACTTAAGAGCTTGTCCCATTACTGTCTGGGAAATCTGTTGTTGGTTGCAAGTGGGTTTTTGCTATTAAAGTTGGACCTGATGGTACTATTGATCGTCTTAAAGCATGTCTTGTGGTCAAAGGTTATACCCAAATCTTTGCGTTGGATTATGGTGATACTTTTTCTTCCGTGGAGAAGATGGCTTCTGTTCGTTTATTTATTGACATGGCGACTCTTCAATAATGGCCTCTTTATAACTGGATGTTAAAAACACATTCTTCAATGGCGATTTGCAAGATATTTATATGGGTTCATGAGTTCAAAATTTGTTGACACACACCTATGGATCCCAATACTAAACTTCTATTGAATCAGGGGGAGCCTATGTCAGATCCCGAACAATATAGAAAATTAGTTGGGAAATTGAATTATCTTACAGTTACTCATCTTGACATTTCTTTTGCAGTCAGTATGGTAAGCCGATTTCTTAATTCTCCATGTGAAGATCATTGGAATGCAGTCATTCGTATATTAAAGTACATTAAAGGATCTCTTGGAAAATGGTTATTATATGGTTTTAATAACCATACAAGAGTTGTTTTTTATTCAGATGTTGACTGGACAAATCTCCTTTTGATAGAAGGTTTACATCCGGATATTGTGTCTCCATTAGAGGTAACTTGATCTCTTGGAAAAGCAAGAAACAAAGTGTTGTGGGAAGGTCTAGTGCAGACGCAGAATATAGAGCCATGGCTTCAATCACGTGTGAGCTTGTTTGGCTTAAGCAATTGCTCAAAGAGTTACAATCTGGAGACGTTAATCAAATGACACTTATATGTGACAATCAAACTGCTCTTCATATCAGTTCTAATCCTGTGTTTCATGAGAGAACTAAACACATTGAGATTTACTGTCATTTCATTTGAGAAAAGATTGTCTCTAGAAACATCAAGACTGAGTTTGTTAACTCAAATGATCAGTTAGTAGATCTTTTCACTAAATCTTTACGAGGATCGAGAATTAGTCATATTTGTAACAAGCTTGGTACATACAATTTGTATGCATCAGCTTGAAGGGGAGTGTTAAGATATAATTAATATCTTATCTCTATCTTATTTTTCAGTTTCTATTGTTATATTCTTCGTATGTATTTTAGGCTTAGTCCATATTTTCTTTATTATAAATACAACCCCTATGTGTATTTTCTACACAAGGGAGATTAATCCCAAACCTACGTTTACTATATTTAAAAACTTTTAGTTTCTAATAGAAGATTACTTCATAGTATTCCTGCTATATTATGATGGTATTGTTATAGCTAGCAATAGTAAATTTGAGATTCATAAGGTTAAGACTGAGCTGAATGAAGGATTGAGATCATTAGATGACATGATCAAAAGCATATATATATGCATCTCAAGAGACTTACGTGAAAAAGTTCTTGACAAGTTTGGCATGTCCAACTTCAAACCTATTTCCATATCATTGGCTTAAATTACGATCTAAGTGATCAACACTTTGCTAAGATGGTGAAGGAACAATCTTATATGGATTTTTTTCGACATGTCAACTTGTTGGTTATGTGATGTATACTATTGAGATATTTTAGGATGTTTTAGATTTGTTTCCTATTGTTTGAATTTTGTATATTGGTTTAATTTTGTAGGGATTTGTTTCCTAGAATGGGCAGTACTTATTTCCAAAATTTTCCAATTAATCTATGTATATATAATATGTATGTAATTAGACTGAATAAGAGAGAAATTAATTTTTTCTAAACTTGACACGGTATCACAGCTCCTGGTCCTTCGGACCCTCTGATTGCTAATTTTTTTATACAACCTTCATTGTTGTGTAAATCCTAAAATACAACCTTAATTGATGTGTAAACCCTAAAATGCAACCTTCATTGGTGTAAGGAATCACACTATTTTTAGAAAAAACAAAGAAAAGTAAATCGGACCTTCTTTAATTTCACAAATCATACAACAAAATATACAAAGGAGCATTATCTTTCCCATTGGATTAATCCATTTAGAAAACAAATTGTCTGAAAAACTCACCCCTTTTAGCATAAACTTATAAAAGTGGTCCCTAACTATTCGCAAACCAAAGCTGTAGAAACTACCTTACAAATGTATTCTAGTTATTGTTTTAAACCTCCTCCTATAACAAACCAACAATCCTGTGATATTGTCATCATGTTGTATCTGTCTCTGTCAATCAAAACTGCCCTCAGAATTATAACCTTGTTCTAAAGGTTAAAATCGAGAAATTGGTTTTGGATAGTAGATAAAACTTCCCATGTTAATCCCTCAGATGTTTTTCCCTTCCATTGCACTAACACTTGTATTGCTGCAACATCCTTTAGTATGTTTTCCTTGAATATAGACCAGGATGAACACTTTTGGAGTGCCTTCCAATTCTAGATGAAAACAACTTCCATTGAATGACCCTAATGGCCTTAAGTTGAGATGCATAGAACACAAGATGAATTCGAGCTTGTTGTGATAATTGTAATTTGAAATTCACCTCTCCAGCTTGCTTAAGAACCAAATATGGTCCATAGTAATGTACTGAAAGTTTGGGATAAAGCTTATTAGACATAGAACTCTGTCTATGTGGCCAAATGTTTTTAGATGTACCCAATCACCTATTTTGATCTCGGAAGGTTTGCAATGAACATTAGCATGAATTGTCATTGTTTTTAGTCCTTATAGCTTTTGTCAAACATTATTTTAGTACCTTCACTTTTAAATTAGTAAACCCAATCTCAAACTTTTGAAAATATTTGAAATTAGTTTTTATATGTGCTTAACTTAACATTTAGTAATAGTTTTTTTATGCCACAAAGTTAGAGAAGAGATTAAATTCACACGTGTTTCTAAAGTTTGAAGACTAATTTATTAATTTAAAAGTATACAGACTGAAACCAAGTTTGATCAAAAGTACATGGACTAAACACATTTTCCCCTTATCACTATTATACTCATCTACCCATGGGAACTGAACACGACTTTATTCTACATTTTAGGGAAATTGCTAGGATGCTGGCAAATGATTACAAGAAACGGGTGATGATTGTGGACACCTCCAACGAAATTGGGGGTGATGGTGATATTCCTCATGCTGGAATAGGCAATGCGCGACGAATGCAAGTTCCTAATTCTGATGCACAACATAAGGTATTAGCTGTAATTGCTGGAGCAAAACTTCTTGTTTCTTTATGTTGAAGGTGTAACTATATTATCGGTGGTGACTGAGAATGTTCTGCAAGCAGTTCGAACTTATTTTTACCTTTTTCTATGTACATTCTTTAAAATATTATACAATGAATCAATCAGATTGAACGACTCTGAAATTTCGCTGCTACTTCCACAATGTACGGTTTACATAGGCTATATTTCTCTTTTTCCCTTGGGGAGCTTGGCTTTCAATTTGCCTCTAACCATCTAATGAAATGTGAATAGCCCACCCTCTCTTTTTTGAAACAAGGGTGCTTCCAGTTCTGGTGGTGCTTTAAACAATTTTATTTTCTCCATATTATTATATCTCTAGAGTCAATAATTTTAGAGGAACTATGGAACTCAATTACTTGCTGTCATCATTACTCAGTTTTCTGTTGAGGTCTATCCTCGAGAAGTACTTTTGAGAAATCAGCTTAATTCTTTTACTTGGCTGGTTAAGGTTCTAGTTTAAAAACTTGATAGGAACGACTCCAGAATTAGTAACTATTCCAATTTGCTTTGTACTTGAATAATTTTTCACCTGTTACAAAAATGCAGTAAGCTTTTCACGCTGTGAAATATAGAGCAGAATGTATGCTGTTTATGGGAAGCAAACAAGCAGAGAATGATTGTTTGAAGTGATAGTTCTTCGGGGTGCTGTTCATTCCATTCCTTGCATTTTACTTTCCTTCTTATATCCGTTAGATCCTAAAAGGAGGTTCTTTTTGGTTCTGCAAGGGATGTTTCGTAGTATAATCTGACCACATTTCTATGGTTATTGTGTAATTATTCAGGTACTGATAGAAGCAGTTGAAAATCACATGCCACAAGTTATTGTAATTGATGAGATTGGTACAAAACTTGAAGCAATGGCTGCGAGCACAATTGCACAACGTGGGATTCAGCTTGTTGCCACTGCTCATGGAATCACAATTGAGAATCTGATAATGAATCCTTCATTAGAGATGCTTGTTGGAGGGATACAGGTGAGTATACCTACATCTTAAGCAGGATGGCAAGTTGATTTCTTCTATTTCGTAATTGAATTAGATTTAGCTCCTATTTTGCAATGAGTTTTCAGAACAATTTTAAAGCTTTAGCACGAAGCTTTTAGAAATTTTTTTTTCCTAAAGTTAAGTTAATCAAAACACACTTGGTATTTTAACTTCTGCCAATGTGTGATCTGTAATGTGTTTTGTAATCTGAAATGGATTAGTGGCACAAGAATGAAAGTGACATGGTGTTGACTGTATGACTTAAACCCAGAGTTGTCAGCTTTATACATCAATATCAATGTGAGTGTGATAGGGAATTACATTGTAACATACTTGAGTCTGAAATATATTGCTTTCGATGGCTTGAAAACACTGTAACGGAGACGCCAATTATTATCCAATTGTTCCAAAGATTTGGATTGTTAGGTGAAAGACACATGGTGTACTTTTATATTATGTCTCTTAGCAGTTACAAACTTATTGCACTAGTTCAAAAAGTGTGATGTAGCATGGTAAAAAATATATGTTTTTTCTCTGCTTCATGTTTTAATAATTGAATTTACAATCACCTGGAGCATCTAAATTATGGGCATAATTATTCCTTTTGGTTACTGAAGTTATATTATCATGTTTTAGAGCGTGACGCTAGGGGATGAAGAGGCAAGCCGCAGGGGTGTTCAGAAGACTGTATTGGAGAGGAAAGGCCCATCTACATTTAGTTGTGGAGTGGAGATTATTTCAAAGACAGAATTGCGTATTCACCGTAGCCTTGAAGCAACTGTAGATGCTATTCTTTCTGGTAAGCTGCCACACTGTAAGATTAAACTGTTGTAGTGCATTGGCACATGAATTTTTTCTCTTTGATTTGTTGGTGTAGGTCGTTTTCCAAATGTAGAAATACGGAAGATGAAGTCTCAAGAGCAGGAAGAGATTTTAGACAATGGACCTGTTAGTGACAGTTCTCTTCAAAAAAATGGTGAAATTATGTTTGAAGAAATTACGGAGGGAGGTGATGATCAAACCAGCCAAAATGAATTACTTTTCAAGTTGCCGGTTGACTTGGTAGAAGATTCCTGGGAACATAAATCGCCACTTAGCCTGTTTTGTTACGGGGTAAGACATTCTTATCCAATAGCCAAAACCCTACCACAAACAAATGCATGGAGTAAATGTTGATATTAACACAAAGTTTACTCCTGTTATGTTTGCTTACTTGTTGTGTGCTTCTTAATTCTCTTGATGTTATTATATGTTTTGATACAGTAATACATGAAAAGGATTAAGCTGTATGAGAGAAAAGATTTTATTGAATTGATTCAATGAAAAGTACATTAGCCTCACTCTAACCCTAAAGTAAAGATTCCAAAGAGATTTTTAGAATCCTCCAATAGTACCCTTGTAATTAATTACAATATGTCAATATCCTATTGTAGCTTAGCAAAAATATTTTCTCTTGAATCAACACTCCTCCTCAAGCTAATGAAGGGGTGATTGTTCAATAGGAAGACTTTTTGTGAACAAATATGCTAATTAAATCCCGAATGAGACATATAAAGCAACGATAAGGCCACCATCTAGTTTTTCTTTAATAAAGTGTTGGTCTATCTCTATGTGCCTAGTCTTATCATTTTGAACTTATTGTGAACAATGTTAATAGTTGATTTATTACCACAATAAAGAGTCAGAGACTCTTCATTTTTCACTTTAAGATGGTTTAAAATAATTCTCAGCCATTACAATTCGCACAAGTTAACCTTCTAGGGAATGCTTGGTGAACAAAGTATGGCCACCTTGACTTTGTCTATACCCTATGGAGATCATAATCTAAGTGAGTTTACCAAACCAAGCACAAAGCTACTATCTAAGTCCGTACAAGGTTTTCTTCAATTTAGCATAGTTTATTCTCTTTCTCAAGAGACGTCAAACCTAGAGGAATCTCTATGTTGACTTCTTCCTCTAGATGTCCATGTAGAAAATATTTTAAATATAAAATTGTTGCTATTTCTAACAAAAAAAAGTTGCTAGTGAGAGAATGATTCTAAGAGTATTTACCTTTGCCCTTGGAGTGAATGTCTCCTATAATCAACACCATAAGTCCTAGTATATTCTTTAGCAACTAATGTTGCTTTGTAACGATCCAATGTGCCATCAAATTTATACTTTACGTTATAAAACCCACCTGCATCCTACTACCTTTTATCTGTTGCTTGTCAAAATCATCCATGTTTGGTTCTTTTCTTAGGCATTCATCTCTTCATTTATGCCTTGAACCCAATTCTCATCCTTCAATTCTTGTTGAATTGATGCAAAAACTCTAACTGCATCAATGAGAATGGGGAAACTTTGGTGTTGCATAGTGAGATGTTTAGCGGAAATGAAGATGTTGCATAATAAGATATTTTGGGGAGTGTTTGGGGTCCTTTTGTATAGATGATATTTTACTGTTGGAACAGTGAAAATCCTGTGTAAAATGAAGTGTCTTTCTTTGTATGTGATTGTTCATGTCCAGGATCTGCGAATTTGCTGAAATAATATTGCACAGGGTCTCTAGCCTACGTTCTTGGTTTTGTTCTCTTTGTTAACGAGGAATGTAACAAGATAGCTAAGTTAAACCTAGAGGAGAGGTGAATTGGTTTTGAAACTTCTTTCAAAAAGATTCCCTTTCTTGAAATTCTTTGTGAAACACTTTTAGTTAGAAAACCAAGATGCAATGAAATTGAGAACCAAGATTGATACAAGAATTGGAAAGCAATGATACAAGAATTTACTGAGAAAATTGAAAACACTTAAAAATGTTTTCTAGTTTAATTGGATATCAAAACTGATAATTAATTATATTGTTTTTGAACCTCTCATGAACAATTTAATTGATTATTCAAACTCTTACTTGAGACTGAGACTTTAAAATATGAGTAGTGGGCAACAGTACCACTATCCTCCTCTTCTATTTATAATGAAGTAAGCAAGTACATATGAAAAGATATGACAAGACTACTCTAAGATACTAG
>Ga0099822_1008119_pt1 | contig 13453 bp, 8 predicted proteins | sample CowpeawhiteBW_FD_76839 | JGI IMG/M metagenome (GOLD analysis project Ga0099822, IMG submission 76839) | Root nodule microbial communities of legume samples collected from California USA - Cow pea white BW | ecosystem: Host-associated > Plants > Roots > Nodule | place: USA: California | collected... | reverse complement strand
CGATTAAGAAACAAAGGACATAGATAAACAAAAACCACAACAATAATCAAAATAACAAATACATAAATTCATCTAACCTCAGAATCCAGTTAAGAAATTACAGTGGAATCAACCCTAAAAGCTTAGCCCTCCAAGACTTGGATGGAATACATGATAATAATATAATGAAGGAAAGAAAATAAAAGAAAAGGAAGAATGAGAGATGTCGTGGATGATGGTATTTGCCAAAACTAGGGAGTTGTTAACTGTGTCTCTTCTGCTCCCTTAGGTCTCTTTATATAGGCTTCGACTGGACTTGGGCTTTATCTATTTTGTTGCTGAAATATTTTATCTTTATTTAATTAATTAGCAACTTAATTTTTGTTCAATTCCCAATTTTGCCCCTCTTGTTTAACCATTTTTACAATATTGACCAGAGTTTGACCAGAGTTGACTTCTGCTTTGACCAAGGCACACCACGATACCAGATACAAAGTATAATACAAGAACTTCACAATAGTTATTAAAGTACTAAAGGACAAAATAGTACATGGGTCATAGCCCAATGAGAAAGCCCAAGACAGTAGAATCCAGCCTAGATCGCCTACGCAGCGGAACCATCACCTCCCTGTTGACCCTGGGTGTTCCTCACATCTGCTCACATCAATAAATTGATGATCATCACAAAAGGAGAAAAACCACACACAAGCAATCAAACAAGCAAAAGGGTAACCTAGAGTATAAAATAGTTTATCATACAGTTACATGTTATTTCACATTCCAATTAGTATATCCCATCCAAACATGTTATGACCTTTCAAACAATACACTAAGACTCAGACTCGACTCATCCAAATACATATAATTTAGTCAGATTCAATAGATACTTGCACTTGTGGTGGATTTCTCTGCTCACCCCCGAGTTTCTCACCCTCGAGCTAAGTGTTACAATGTTACAATGTCTCAACCCCCACACACAAGGTTAGCCCTTGATGAATTTCAGGCCTATTGTTACTCTCACCACAAGAGTCAGTCCGCTCTATGTGAGACTAACTGACTCTTTAGAGCGTCAGGAGGCAACCTTACCTTGAATCCTTACTAAATTATATAGATGGGGCACCACCATGAACTCCCACTAACAGGAGTCATGGAATTATGCCCCGACCATTGAAGCACCACCATGAGGTCTCACCTAGAGGCTCATGAAATTACGTCCTGACAACATACCAATCATATTCACACAATCATGTAATATTTATGATGCTTATAAATCTCATGCCAACCTTTATAATCCATCCTCACACATGTTCCATGTTGAATCCATTCCAAATCATCCTTCCTAATCCATGAATATAGAAGTGTAATTCATATCGACACCATGCCACTTTGATTACCAACCATCTCATACAAGTCACATGCCAAGGTTATGTTAAACTTATCAATCACAGACCATAAACCATTCTACTCATACCCATTCGCCCAATTCATGCTTTTCAAAGTAATTGAATGAATCCACAAGTTCAAGTTAAAGTAAGGAACTAAAACTATGCAGTAATTCTCGCTTAAGCTAGACTGATCTCGCTTAAGCTAGACTGGTCTCGCTTAAGCTAGAAATTCTCACTTAAGCTAGACTGATCTCGCTTAAGCTAGAAATTCTCGCTTAAGCTAGACTGATCTCGCTTAAGCTAAACTGACAGCTTTTCACTGGTTTCAACATGTAAAAACATAAAATCCCAAACATAAAAAATGTAAGAAAACACAAGCACATTGTATAAAATGTTGGCATCATATTTCATGCTTTAAAACGGTGAACAAATCAATCATGGGAACATACAAACATTTAAACAACTGTGATGTCAATCTCGCTCAAGCTAAGGAGCTCTCGTTCAGGCGACAGGGTCTCTCGCTCAAGCGAAAAGTTTTCGCTTAAGCGAGATTGAAAACAGAGAGTACTTCGAGTTCTCGCTCAAGCTAGCCCATCTCGCTCAAGCGAGAGGCCTTCGCTCAGGCGAGCACTCAAAACTAAAGGGGGCGAGTTAGTGTCATTCTTGCTTCTGCGAGAGCTCCTCGCTTAGGCAAGAGCTTTCCATTTGGACGAGAAACAGCTCGCTTAGGCGAGCATAGCAGATCTCACCTGCTCTCACGCATGCAAAGGCAAAAATCCATCCAGAAACAATACATCGATTATTTTTACACCATCAAAAGCACATCAAATTATCAAGAGCACCCAACAGAATCAAAACAAGCACAATATTTATAAAAGCATGAAAAATCCTAGCTTCCCTCACCTGGACAAATGTTAGTGGAAAGCACAGGCACCTACGACAATGAACCCAACAACTCCAAGAGCATACTCAAGAGGTGGAGCAGAGAATGAGGTTGAGCTTACTTGAATCTGAATGAGCTTCGAGCCCTAGCAGAGCACTATTTGAGGGGAAAAGAGGAGTAAGGTGGCTGATTTTGCAAAGTAGGCAGAACATGAGAGGGTTACGCTGGTTTAGGGGTGTTGGGATGCTCTATAGGCCAGCCTTAGGCCCAACTGACTAAGAGAGACCCTTAAATTTTAGGACAGAATTAAAGTGGGTCTTACAACGTAGTTCTTAAAAAGCTTGTTTGTTTAAAAAAGTTGATATTTTGTATTTGAAATTTTTGTATGATTTTGGTGTTTTTTGAGACTATTTAAAAAATAGTGTCATACGACGCGAACAACCGAACAGACACCAAAAGAGAAAAAGAAAATATTGTTTTGGATATTTTTTTAAAAAAATGAGTGTCACACGGTGCGGGTGACCGGACATACACAATAAAAGAGAACGAAAATTATTTTTGATATTTTTTATTTTTCCTATTTTTTCTATTTCTGTGAATTTTATGATTTTTAAATATTTTTAGAAAAAAAAAACATGTGTACAAAAGAGGAGCCAAAAATAGAATGAAGATAAAAAATGGAAAATGAATAATAATAAAAAATGCATGGAGGGTGTAGGCATAAAACATAGTGGGGTGCAATGAGTAAAGTTTGAAAATGAAGTGAAAATAAATGGAGGGTGTGAACTAAGAAAAATAGGTGCAATCAACAAAGGCATGAAGGGTGCAAACGTAAACAGTGGGGTGTAATAAGCGTAGACAAGAAAAACACAAATAGTTTTACAAATCACCAAAAATGGGGGGTGGAAATCAATGGAGGAGGTGCGTGAAGAAGGATGGATCTAAAACCTAGTCTTGGCCCAAGTAAATGAAATGAGAAACCCTAATTAATCTAACCCTAACCTCTTCTTGATTAGCAAAGCAGATCCCCAAATCACCTAGATCCCCTCTCTCTTTCACCTAGATCCCCAAACACTTATCTACCCGGCACCCATTTTGGCCGGCGAGGGGCCCTAGCAACAACGTCGACCACCGTGAAGAGCTTAATCGGCGGTGACACATCCTTCTCTTCCTTTTTCCCCAACACGATATAGGGGTGGCTTCTTCCTCGTGTGACTACAAGACAACCCCACTTCCCTTCACAGCCATAAATCCCCGCTCGTTGGAGACTAATATGAGCGATTCTAGCCGTCATCAGCGTCCACGCTGGTGCCCATTCATCTCCAACCCTCGACTCTCCTCTTCCGCAAGAGAGCCATTGCCGCTTGCAGAGAGCACTATCGGAGATGCCAGTTGCCGCGGATTTCCCCCTTCTTCTTCTTGCATAGAAGTGGCTCACTTAAACACGAAACCTTGTGGTCGTCGCGACTAAGACCACCACTGTTCGAGACTCTGACTCGCCAGCGGCTTTTCTTTCCTCTCTATTTTGTTTGGTGGCGTTTGGGTATCTATTTTTTTATATAGGTGTGAGGTGAAGGTGAAAGCACCAGACGGCTCACTAGTGATGTAGATGTTTTTGTTGTGTGATTTATTTATGATGATTGGTGGTTGAGAGAATGATGTATTTGGATTTCTGTCTCTTTTTTTTGGGATGAAAAAATGAAGGAGGAAGGATTGGTGTGGGAAGGTGAGGCCGTGAGGATTTAGTTGAAGGTGAGGGTGGTTTTTGGTTGTGCCACCATGATGGGAGAAGATTGTTAAGCACTTGACCAACAACATGAGCCAAACATTTAAACACATAAATGCAACAAATACAATGTAGCATGCTAGTTCATGGCAGGCATTCATGTTGAAGATGAAGCATAAAGTTTAACACTCATACATCATGCTTACTCAAATGAACATTGAAGGACAAGTACTTACCTCTCCGAGCTCTTTCTATGCTAGTAGTATTGAAAGACAAGTACTTACCTCTCTTAGCTCTTTCTATGCTAGTGGTCTTGAGTTTCCTTATTCAAGTATGTGGTTCCCTTGCTCGGGCCCTTTTCTCCTTTTCTCCTCTTTTTCCTTCTTTAAGATGTGTATTTTGACTCCCTTTTGTAGTAACGTTTCACCTGTATTTGTTTTTCAATTTGATTCCCCCATCTGTGTGGCTCATCATGAATTCCTCAGGCAGAGGCAAACAAAAAATCCAACTTAAAGTCCCTGATCCCTAATATTTCTTGAGCCGTGCGAGAAGTGGAAAGGGTGGTTGCTTCATGCAACTTAGCCACCCTATCTCCTATCCATCATAGACACCAGCTTTCATTTTTTCGTACACTAATTAATAATAGATCAAGCTAACGCATGGAGACAAGCACCAAATGGGGAAAGGCCTAAACGTACTGAACTTCAAACAATGGATCTCTACAATCTTCTCTCTCTTATTATTATTTTTAATCTATTTTCTGTTTTTTTTTCTTAAATAATAAAAATTAAAAATAAATATGAAGAAAATTGTAAATAAAAAAAATAAGAATAAGAATAAAACAAAATAAAAATAAAATAAAAGTAAAATAAGATTAAATGACAAAACAAAATAAGATAAGGAGAAAAAAAAATAAAAATAAAAAGTAAATAAAAAAACATTATAACCCGGACAAAATTGGGTGTTGACAATAAGAGCAAGTTCTACGAAAACATATTTTGGGTTCAGGAGTCAGTTACGAGTGAGGAAGGTATTAGCACCCCATAATGTCCGTCCCAAGACGGTACCTTTTGTTAAACGTATTAAAGGATGTGGTTTTTTCAAAATGTTTATTTTCCCCCAAAATAATAATAAAAGAATGTACAAAATAAGCAAATATAATTTTTTGGTTTTTTGAGCGCGACGAGCATTAATCCCCGCTCGTACGTATCTCCATTTAAGAAACCTTTTTGTAATTGTTGGTTTGATTTTTTTTTATTTTTAATAATTTTGCAAACCCTTTTATGTTTTTTGGTAATTTGAATTATTTTAAAATTGATGTCACGTGATGCGAGTGGCCAAACAAACACTAAAGAAATGGGAAAAAAATATTTTATGATTAGAAAAAAAGTAATGAAAATTGGATAAAATAAATCAAAAGAAAAAGAAACTGGCAGTGACGTACCTTCAAAATTTTTCAATATCTCTTCTTCTATATCAATCTTACCCTTTTATTTTGTATATTACAACTACTTTTTCTCTATTTTTTTTCTATCTCCTTTAATACTTCTTTTTTGTTTTCAAATGAGAGATAAAAAGGAGGTGTTTATGTGTGGGTAGTGATGGGAAAGAATTAGAGAAATGTAGAGACATTTTTTTCTCGATCACTTTTCATATGACAGCGTGTGTATTTATATTCACACATTGCAATATCAATGCAATCTCAGCCTTAATTGTAATGAACAATATAAGGAAGGAATTGGTCATGATAGCAACACATTACGGGAATCAAATCACAGTTAATCAAAGCACAATATCAATCATCATCAATAATATTAATTCTAATCATTAGAAGATATATTGCTTCTAATTATTAGAATCATATCATTATTTTCTCTTTTAGGAATGAAGGGTAGATAAAAAAAGAAAGAGGACAAACATATGTTTGTTTGTTGGGCACATGAGAAGGAGTGCGATAATTAAAAACAACTTTGTCTCTTCGTTCTTTTTTCCCTTTTTTCATTTTTTTTCAACTCTTTTTTTTTTCTTTTTCTTTTTTTTTGCTAAAAGTTTGAAATTTTTTGAAGAAAAATTTATTTCACCTTTTTTTTTATTTACCATTAATTAAAAAACATTTGTTTTTTTTCTAAAATAAATTTATTCACCCGAACGAAATTGAGTGTTGACAATTGCCCCTATTTACTTAGATTTTACTATATCGTAGTAGAAGATAAGTAAAGATAGAAACATTAATTTCGTTGGGGTTTCAAAAGAAGACAGACTTAAAGACAAACTTGATCATTCTAGAGGAAATGGTTTTCATCTGAAAGAAAAGAACTAGGTGATCATTACCAAATAAAGGGTCTTTATTCAACACAACATTTTTTTGTTTTTTTTTAATTTTCGAAAGCAAACAAATTAGACCAATCCCGAAGAGAGGGTTTATTGAAAGGATTCGGTGATCATTACCATGTAGAGGGTCCTGATCTGAAAACCTTTTTTTTTATAATCTTAACTTTTTGAAAACAGATTAGACCAATCTTGAGGAGAGGGTTTATATCCCAAAGATTCGATGACCATTACCATGTAGAGGGTTTCAATATGGAAAACCACATTCTTTTTGCAAATTTGACTTTTTGAAAAAAAAAAGACCAATCCTGAGGAGAGGGTCTATATCCAAAAGATTTGATGACCATTACCATGTAGAGGGTCCTGATCTAACAAATCACCTTGTTTTATTATTTTCTTCTCTAACTATTTTGAATAAACATATTAGACCAATCCCGGTGAAATGGTCTATATCGAAAGGGAAGAAATTAATAACCATTGCCTCGTAGAGAACCTTCATGTAAATAAATCGATGACCATTGCATCATAGAGGGCTTCGATGTGACAAAGAAATCAATGATCATTGCATCGCAGAGGGCCTTGATGTAAAGAAATTGATGACCATTGGCTCGTAAAAAGCCTCGATGTAAAGAAAATTCATGACCATTGCCTTTTAGAGAGCCTTGATGTAAGCATAAGAAAATCAATAATTATTGCCTCGTAGAGGCCGGTGATGTACACATAAGGGAATCAATGACCATTGCCTCATAGAGGATCATGATGTTAACATAAGGAAATCAATGACCATTGCCTCATACAGGGTCTTGATGTATAAACAGAGAACCACCTAGATTTTGCTCTTGAAGTGTTGACAAACATCGCGTGAATGCCTAACATTTGTGAGACTTACACAAAAAATTGTCATTGCTGATTTTTTTTTCAAACTTCTTTATTTATTTTTCTTTTGGAAATGATTTTCAATGATTTTGTGAAGTATGATGAATGACATGATGTGATGATGCATGACATGTTATGATTTTCTTTTTGAACCTATATGATGATGCATACATGGATGCGTGGATGCATTAATGGAATTTGCTTTTTTTCATTTTTTATTTTTCCTTTATTTTAATTTGAGAGTAGAAAAAACTAGGCTTGAGGCTAAACAAAACTAGGTTTGGGGGCTAGTTTGGAAACTAGGCTTGGGGATAGTGTGAAAACGGGGCTTGGGGGCCAGTGTAGAAACTGGGCTTTGCGAGCCAATGTGGAAACTAGCTTGGAGGCCAGTTTGAAAACTGGGATGGGGTTAGTATGAAAACTAGGCTTAGGGTATATTGGTCATTCATATGAATGAAGAGAACCATAAATTTGAGAAACATCATAGAAACAAATTTGTGTATTTTTTTTTTAATTTCTTCCTTCTAAAACGGAAGGATTCTTGATTGGAAAGGTGAAAAATATTTTATTCAAAAAGATGAATGACTCATGTATGCATGACTTGGTATGATGTATGAAAGACCTTATCTATGAATTTTTATTTTTCATATTTTTTAAAACAAATTCGAATTGATTCTCATTTCATTGTTATTTCGAATTCATGGAACCATTCTACTTTGAATTTTTTTTTTTTACTTTTCCAAATCATTTCTTTAGTCTAATCAGTTTACTCAAGAACCCTTTTTTTAATCATTTCTTTTGAAACACTATTTGAATGACATGCATGAAATTGCCAAGGGCTTGAAAAGGCTTAGATGAAGTGATAAAGATTAACTAGGAAGTTGCCCCAATTTGAATTGGTCTTGGGGTACAAAATGTGTTTGGGCTTTCCCTAGCTATTGATGGTATGAAGGAAATGATGGGGACTTTAAAAATTTTCCCCTAGTGTGAGAGCTTGGGATGGTCTTAGGGTGCAAAAGCATGTTTAGCTTTTCTCAATTGAGGAGATTGAAAAATGACGGGGTCTTCACAAATTGCCCCTAATGTGATCACAAACTTTAATGTAAATAAATGTCCCAATTTAGAATGAATGATGGGAATATATGAATTACAAACAAAGTGACTGCCCTAGTTTGGGTTTGGAATTGATAAAGACGGACTATTTTAAGGTTGGTCAAGGTTTAGGCTTAGAGCGAGGATACTATAGGAGCAAAGATAGAGTTTCATGAAGAATGAATTGAAAAGGGACAACCTAAATTTACCCTAATTGCCTGATTGCTCATGCTAATTTTGAAGCTTTGAAAATATGTCACCCAAAAATAAATTGTCCCAGTGTTTAAAAGCAAATCTCTAAACACACTTTTTCAATTTTTTATCATGTTTTTTTAGAACAAACCTATTAGCAAATCAGAATTTTCCTCTAAATGAAAAACTTCAAAAGATAAAACCAATCTTTGATTTGTCTGGACTTTGTTAGGCTTGTATCATGGCCAAGGCTAGGGGTATGAAAGTAAATAATAGTAAAGGCCCAAAAAATTGATGTGAGAGTTGTTTCGAACAAGGATCTTTGAATAATGTTTCATTCAATATTTGTTTGACTTTATTTGCTTCACTTTTTTTATATTTTGATTTTTTTTATTCCTATTCTCCAAACTTTTGGTTTTTTTTTTTATATAAACATATCATTTATTTCTTTTTCTTTTCTTTTTTGATATTTTTTATTGGTGAACTATGAGTCGGATGAAACAAATGCAAACATTATGTCAACTCTTAGTGTGAGGATAACCCTTGTTCAGGATAATTTGAAAGAATTTTTTTTTAAAGGCTCAAATTGGATAAGAAAGGATTATTATTTTTTTATTAATAAACATGGTCACACATAATTTCAAATCATGGTTCTTTTTCTCAAAAAATATTTAATTCATATGAAAATAATTTATTTCATATGATAGGATGCCCCTTTTTTTGTTCTCTTTTTTTTCTTCACTTTTTTGTGTTATTTTTTTCCTAGACTATCCTTCAGAGTTTTTAGTCTAGCAAACTTTTTTTCATTTTTTTGTGTGTTAAAAGAGTTGTTTGTAATCATTCTAAGGACGTGCCCATTTTTTGTAATAATCCTTCATGAAAAATGAAAACAAGGTTTATGGTGGGAGAAATATGGAAAGGAGATGGATTTGACCAATTTCATGCATGCAAGATTAGATAGATGCTTCAAAAGAAACGATAACAAATAATATTTATTTCTTTATTCAATCCATTGATTTTACCAAAAAATCTTTTATTATTTTCTCATTTTTCATAAGAAAAATTCCAAGAATTTAGTGACAAGAAAAATGGGAAACAAATTGAATTTATTGTTATGTAAATGGGAAACATATGCATGCTATGTGTTTGAAACTATTGACAAGATAAGATGAATGACCATAGAATGGGAATGCGATGCATGGTTGTGCCTCGCTAAACACTTATTCACATAATATGCCAATGAAATGTATGTTTATGCCTTAGGAGGCATTTTTTCTTTTTTTCTTTTTTGTAATGGTGTGATTGCGATGAATTTATTATTATATACAAAGAAATATGAGGGTAAAGGACGCAAATAGTCTCTCTTTTGTGCCTTAATTTAACATAGGTTCAACGCTTAAAGTTCTGGGGCAAAGTATATGTGTTCACAATGAAGCAAACAAACACTAGTTGGGGTTCTCACAATGACCACTTGCGAAATACATCCATCGTGACACTACTACACAATCCCTTCTAATTCTAAGCAGCTCAGACTTGGGTATAGGGCCTCACTCATGTAATGAACAAAATATGTGTGTGTCAAGGGAGAATACAATGTATACCGAAACTCCGACCTGATAATCATTCCAAATACCAAAGAACATACACATACAACTATTCCAAATATTAAAAAGAGACAGAAATATACATACCTAAAAAGAAATAAAAAAGGGAAAAAGAAAAAGTATGAAGAAAAACTACAACAATTTTACACATCCAAATAAATGGTTGTACTCTCTAGCATCCCCAATGGAGTCGTCATCTTTCGCAACCGAAATCTTGACGAGACGACGAACCAAATATAAAATTTGAAAAAAACAAAGTTTTGGAGTAACCACCGTAGTTATTCTAAAAACTATGGAAAACCATAAAGATAAGAGCAAGGTCTACGAAAACAGATTTTGGGTCTGGGAGTCTGTTATGCTTGGGGAAGGTATTAGCATCCCACGGCGCCCATCCTAAGACGGTACCTTTAATTAAATGTGCAAAAAGATGTGGTTTTTAAAATTTTTATTTTCCCCATAAATAATAATAAAAGAATCTACAAAAGAAACAAAAATACTTTTTTGGTTTGTTGGGCCCGACGAGGATTAATCCTCGCTCCTACGTATCTCCATTTAAAATAGAGAATCAGGGTTACGTAGGTCTTTTTAAAAAGCCTTTTAGTAATTGTTAATTTGATTTTTTATTTTTAGTAATGTTGCAAACCTTTTTATGTTTTTTGGTATTTTGAATTATTTGAAAATTGGTGTCACGTGACGCGAGCGGCTAGACACACATTGAAGAAATGGGGAAAAATATTTTTTATGATTAAAAAATAATGAAAATTGGAAAAAATAAATCAAAAGAAAAAGATTTTGAAAATGGAGAATTAATCCTCCTTTTTTTGTGTCCGACGAGGATTAATCCTTGCTCCTAAGTATTTCCATTTAAAATGGAGAATCAAGGATACATAGTTCTTTTTAAGAAACCTTTTTCTAATTGTTGATTTGATTTTTTTTATTTTTAATAGTTTTGCAAACCTTTTTATGTTTTTTGGTATTTTGAATTATTTTAAAATTGGTGTCATGTGACACGAGCGGCCAGACAAACACTGAAGAAATGGAGAAAAATATTTTTTATGATTAAAAAAATAAAGAAAATTGGAAAAAGGAAATCAAAAGAAAATGAAACTGGTAGTGACGTACCTTCAAAATTTTTCAATATCTCTTCTTCTATATCAATCTTACCCTCTCATTTTGTATATTACAACTACCTTTTCTCTTTTCTTTTTTTTCTATCTCTTTTAGTACGTCTTTTTTGTTTTCTCGATCCCTTTTCATATGATAGAGTGCGTATTTATATTCTCACATTGCAATATCAATGCAATAGCAGCCTTAATTGTAATGAATAATATAAGGAAGGAATTGGTCATGTTAGCGGCATATTACATAAATCAAATCACAGCAAATCAAAGCACAATATCAATCATCATCAGTAATATTAATTCTAATCATTAGAAGATATATTGCTTCTAATTATTAGAATCCTGTCATTATTTTCTCTTTAGGAACGAATGGTAGAAAAACAAAGAAAGAGGACGAAAATATGTTGGTTTGTTGGGTTCATGAGGAGGAGTGCGATAATTAAAAACAACTTGGGTTCTTCCTTCTTTTTTCCCTTTTTTTTCCTTTTTTTCAACTCTCTTTTTCTCTTTTTTTCATTTTTTGCTAAAAGTTTGAAAATATTTGAAGAAAATTTTATTTCACCTTTTTTGTATTTAACATTAATTAAAAAACATTTGTTTTTTTATTGTTTTTTTAAAATAAATTTAATCGCCCAGATAAAATTGGGTGTTGACAAGTTCACTTCTAGGAAAGAGTGTCTAAGCACAAAAACCGAATGGTTCAAGATGAGTAGGAAAAAGAACCATAAAAAATGTTGATTCTGGCAGCTCTGACATTTGTTGACTATTTTGCTCATAACTCTCTGTAGAATTCCAAATGAGATGATTCTTTTTTGGTTGAAAACTAGACTCAAAGGGCTTTCGTTTGATAGGTGCAAGCGTATTTGCATAATTATAGAGACGTTGAATATCATTAACATAAATGCTTTGAGCTTTCTTTCAAAAAGAGTGGCAAGTTTTCAAAGCTCTAAGGTAAATTAAAAGCCTCAATTCCACCAATTGCCAGAATAGGTCACACAATTGGAAATTAACTTGCTTTTAGTGTTCAACCTTTTTCAGGGGGCACAGGGCTTCCATCTTGATCAAGGTGATCATGATGACCTTAACAAGAAACCACATTTCAATAGTTGTTGACCAAGAGAGGTAATTTTTTCCATTTACTTTCTCAGAGGAAATGGAATGACTTCTAGAGAATGAAACAATAATAGCTTTAGTAAACATTTTTAGGAGCCTGAAAAACAACATGGAAAAACCACTCACAAACAGAACTAGGTTTTAACTAGGAAACCCTAGATAGCCCCTTAAACCACACTTGGAAAACTGCAACCAAGGAGCAGAAAAGGAAGGTCGGGGAACACAACCGAGGCGACGTGTTGTTGCTCCAACAAGAGGAAGGTGGCGAGTGAGCTTCACGCACAAAAAGAGAGTGAAGATAAATGTGGCACGTGGCGGTGTGTAGGGTCGATTTAGGCTTCGGGACAAACGGGGTTGGCTGTCGTTCAGAGTGGCAATCTAGATTTGGTGGTGACCATAAGAAATCGTGATGGTGACTGACGAAAAGCGGTAGACGATGGCGAACGTTGATTGACAATGTTAGACAATGTCGAATAGCAACGAATAGGTGTAGACAATGGCAGACAATAGTGAACGACAGTTATGACCAATGTCGAACAATAGAAGACAAGATGAGACAGAAACCAGAGTGGGACCAATCCACTCTAATACTAACTTAAGATTAAAAGAGAAAATATATTTTGGAGGGCTTTAAGATCCGCTCTCATGATCTTTTATTTATATTGAAAAATCTAATACAAGAAAGTATAGAAGATAAAAGATTTACACTAGACACCTAAGTACAAAATTAGGTACGACAAGTACGACTAGTAGATGTTTCCAACACATTACTCTCTATCAAAACTTAATGATTATACATAGATGAGAATTAATATTGGAATTGCATGTATAAACATGAATCTAATCATGGAACATTGATTAGAAATGGAAAAAGATCTCAGAAATAAAAAATCAATGTTCAAACCAAAGCTAGAATGATATGGCATTAACTAACGAACATAATTGTATGTAAAAACCACGAAACTAGAAATTAAGTCTTGGAACAAATCTCAATTAATTAAAATGCATTGTAGAACGTTAAAACAACTTAGAACCTTTCGTTTGCCTTCCCTTGTAGATTCCAATTTGTCTGCATTTCTCTTTTCCAATCTTCATCCTTCCATTGAAACTTCGAATTGGTAATGGTTTTCTATTCATTCTCTTTGGCTTTCGAT
>Ga0099822_1008109_pt1 | contig 13461 bp, 8 predicted proteins | sample CowpeawhiteBW_FD_76839 | JGI IMG/M metagenome (GOLD analysis project Ga0099822, IMG submission 76839) | Root nodule microbial communities of legume samples collected from California USA - Cow pea white BW | ecosystem: Host-associated > Plants > Roots > Nodule | place: USA: California | collected... | reverse complement strand
TTTATATAAAGTGTGTGTATATATATATATATATATATATATATATATATATATATATATATATATATATATATATATATATATATATTAGTTCAGTACGAATTTTTTTAAAAATATTTTGGAAGAAAAAACATATTTTTAACCCTTGATAAATAGATAAATAAAAAGAAAGAGAAAATAAAGATAATTGAGAATAAAATTAAAGAAAACGAGAAGAAAGGAAAGTGATTTAGTTAAAAATAAATAAGAAAAAAAGATTTTTTTTTATAGAAAAAACATTTACCACTATTATTATTTATATGTTAAATATGATTTATGTCCTCCACATTATTGTAAAAGAATTATGTTCGCTTCTTAAACTAACTATCTTTTATAGCAAACGGTATATGTAGAGTGTTTCTCATTTAATAAATTACGTGTTTCTCATGTAATAATATATAAATGGAGAAGTAGAGATTAAATAAATATATATAATTTAATTCAGAAACAAATACAATTCTTGAAAATAGTTTGAAATGAAAAATATATTTGGTCTATTATTAATATTATGATTTCTAACTCCTTTTTTACATTTTTTTTTCTCTTTCACCTTTTATATTTTTATATTTCAATAGCAATCTTTTTCGTTTTTTATTATCTAAGAAAACTACTCATAAATTGAAAGTCTTTTTATATGACTATCTATACAATTAATCAAGAGATTCACATTTTTTATATACACAACTTCATTCCAATTTTACCCTTTTATTAACAATTTTATTATTTCAACCAATTATTTTTAATAAAGAATTGTTTACCAATTTTATCTTTTTAGTAACTATTATTATTTCAATTTGAATAATTTTTTTTCATTTTTATTGTAACGTCCCAAAAACTGAATAACCTCAAATTGATAAAACATCACATACATGAATATTCAGAGAGTACGGAGTTTAGGGTATAAGGGTATACCATACGTCAGATATACCCAGATTACAAAGAAAGGGCTCCACACGGCCCAAACAGAAATACACTGGAAAAACAAATAATTAAACTAGGTCTTGTTCAGAAAAGAGAAACATAAATAATAAAGTCCTTCAGTGATGGGCCCCACAGTGGGCCCAATACCCATCCAATCCATCAAGCTGTAGCATCCCCATTATCATTACCACTGCTAGGGGTTCTCGCATCTGCTCACACCAACAAGGTTGATGATCATCGTAAAGGTAGAGTCTACACATAACACACAAGCAAGCAAAAGGGTAAGCTAGCGAAGAAGTCATCATATCATGCACTCAACATACCATTTCACATTCAAACATACATGGCAGACACCCACATGTGAAGAACTCATCCATATCGAAACCTAAGACTTGACTATCTGGATACGTATCTGAGGCACCACCACGTGGCAGTGGAATTATATCCTAGCAATGAGACGTCACTGCGAGGCCTTCACGGAATTATACCTTTACAGGAGGCACCACCACGTGGCCTTCGTGGAATTATGCCCTGGCCCTGAGGCACCACCACGACTCCCGTGGAATTACGCCTATTTGTCGAGGCACCACCAAGGACTGCCCTTAAGAGGGTCCATGGAATTACGTCCAACCGATGAGGCGCCACCAAGATCTCTCACTACAAGAGTCATGGAATTATGCCCTACCCATGCTTTAAACATGTTCAACCCACCAATCAAGAATTTCCCATAACATAAATATCATGTATAATAAACAATTCATACAATTCATGCTTTCCACTTCATACCCAATCAAATAACATGCCATTTCCATTTCGAATGTACATATTAATCATGCCATCATCACACGATCCTTCTAGTAAAGCATTTGGGTCAGATAAACAAGCCACATATCAGTGAACCACTCAATAACAACATCAAAACCCGCTCGCTGCCTCGCTCAAGCTAACAGGGCTCGCTCAGGTGAGTCCCATCTCGCCTAGGCGAGGGCGCGACGAGGGGACAGGGAACACTGTGAGGTCTCGCTCAGGCGAGTCCCTTCTCGCCTAGGCGAGAGCACTCCTCGCTCAAAAAGAACGCATGTCGCCTAGGCGACAATTCGTGCAACAAAAACCTGGGTGAGCCGCTGATAATCTCGCCTAGGCGAGACTAGCTCGCTTGGGCGAGAAAACTAGCGTACTCGCCACTGTTTTCTCGTACAACAGCCAAAACCAAGAACCAAAACATGCTTTAACTTAATCCAAATCGGACACAACAACAACCAAACCATACAGACACGAAATGACAACAAAACAACGAAAAAAACACAAACAACTGAGGGTCCTAGCTTCCCTTACCTGGAATGAGCTAGCAAAATAACTTTGACACCTAAGCCCACCACTATAGCAGCTCCACGAGCAGATTGAAGAGTTGGAGATAGTGGCACAGAAGGGAGAGTAGGTTTACTACAGAGAACCCCAACATAGAACACGAAAATGACTTAGAGAAGGTTTAAGGTCATGGAACAAACTTTCGTGCAGGAGCAACAAGGTTGAACTAACTCGAACGGAACAGAAGACCAAACCCTAGCAGAGACGGCAGCAGCAGCTCAAGGGTGTGTGGAAATCTGTTTTACGCAAAAGTACCAGAATTAGGGTTTTGGGCAGCTTTAGGTCAGTTTTTCCCTTTTTGGGCCAGCCTTCAGGCCCAAAGGTTAGGGGCAGCCTTAAGAAAAAGGGCAGCACGAAAAGTGGGCCTTACATTTACTCTTTTGATAACTATTTTTTAAAATTTAAATAACAACTCATAATAAAAATATCCATTTACATAATAAAAATATTACCTATAAAACTCTAAGAATATTGATAATTACCCTTTTATAAAATTATTTTATAGTATTAAAATTTTTATATCAAAATTAAAAATTATTTTATAGTTTAATAAAACTTTTACTGTAACTATTCAAATTAGTAGATATCATACCACCAATTTGTTCATCATGATTAATATACAGTCGGTAACACTATGAATATGTATGATATTTACAGTCCATTAAGAAGCATTTTAATTTTTTTTAAAGAAATCTAAATATGATATTCCTAGGAGGAATTATAAAATTTAATAGGGTTAAATATATTTTTAGTCCCTTACCTTTCAGTAAAAATTGGAATTAGTCTCTCTTTGAATCTTTAGTCCAATTTAGTCTCCTAACTTTAGAAATATGTGGATTTAATTTTTTTAACCAAATTTTGTTAAGTTTATTTGACGTTTCAAACATTTATCATAAATGCATTTTAGTTGTTTACACCGTTTGACACATTTTCGCGTCAATGTTAGTTGAGAAAAGCGTTTGAAACACCATTTAAACTTAACAAAATTTGGTTAAAAGGACTAAATCCACACATTTTTAAAGTTGATAGACTAAATTGGCCCAAAGTTTCTTCACTAATCTTCTGGATCAGATGATCTAAAGGCTCTCTCAAAGTCAAAGAACACATCAAAGCCTTGCCCCTCTTCCTTCTCTACTTTTGTTGTTGCCTTCTCATTGCTAGAAGGTTGCTCACTTCCTTCTTCTCATCATTTTCAGATCCTCCATTAAGGGTCTCTTCTTTAGTTTCCTCTGATGCACCAACTTTAGTATTAATGCCTTTTCTTCTGAAGCAGGAACAACATTTGCATCAGTGCCTTCCACATTTTTTGAGCCGCTAACATTAGTATTGGTGTCACTATTTGAGTTATGTCGGAATCTCCACCCTTATTTTAGTCAATATCGACCTCTCCTCCTACTGGGCGAATATGAGTTGTTGGGCCCTAGTGAGGAACAAAAATCTATCATGCCTTTCATCCCTAGGTGCTAAAATGTTTCTTCATGGAGGTGCCACCTTTGGAAGTCTATTTTGCTTGAGCCCTTCTCCTATTGATTTAGGAATTTGTTAAACTAGATGTAGGAGTTAGAATTCTCTGTCTTTTAGCAGTGGGGGCGCTTTGGTGAACTAGAGGTGGAGTCCTTTGCCTCTTCTTTGGCCTCCTTACTAGCCTCTTTTTTTGCGTTTTCTCCTTTCTTTGCTCAGGCCTCTTTTCTGGCCTTGCCTATTTCCTCTATTCTAGCCTAGGTTCTTGCCTCTTCTCCGCCCTTAGTTTTGATCTAAGCTCATCACGTTTGCTATGCTTAACAGGTGTAGTAGTAATGCATGTTGTCCCACTGGATGATCCATCATTAGACTCCACTACAATTGGGGTTTCATCCCTTGCTACAACCTTTCCTTTTCCTACAACAACAATTCTTTCGCTCTTCCTAGTTGTCACTTTAAAGCACAATTTGCATTTGATTAGAGCTATAACAGTAGCTACAATTTATCCAACACAGTTTCTAATGTAGTTTGCTCATCAATGTACATGCATGAATACAAAAATAGATTTTAAATGGAATATGAGCAGGCATGGCTAAAAAATTGAATTCTAGGGTTTGATCATCATCGAAATCAATTTTCCTTTTTAAAATAGAGATTCAAAACTCGAGCACATTTGTGAACATACTGATTTCCATCGAAATTCATGAAGATAGTTCATTTTGTAGCAATGGTTCATGGGTGTTGCTTGAGTGAGCCTTAAGTATGGAGAAATAACTTGAAGATTATGAACAAAATAATATTCTCTTTACCTGGATTGATGCAAATACAATTAAGGGTTTAATGCTTGAGATTAAATGAGCTCAAAGAGATGGATTTTTGGAAGTTGAGAGGGTGAATAGAGTGGTGAGTGATAGTGGAGTCGTAGGTGCTCAAAACTGAGTGACAACTTATATAGGTGTCAAAGTTTAAAAATTTGAACCTAGATACTTTAAAACACGTGTTTTGTGGCTGAGCACCAGAATTAGGACCCAAGCACAAAACATTTATTTTTATTTAAAACCTTGTTTCAACCATTTTGTTCACATTCCTCTCAATGTTTCTCAAACAATAAAACCTCAAACTACATGCATCTTAATACTAAGTATTGAAAAACATTTATACAAAATAAAAAAAAAACTTGGGTTGTCTATCAAGAGCACTTGTTTAATGTCTTTAGCTCGACGTTTGTTTCATTAAGCATATGTGAATTATGTGAAGGTGGTACATCTTTCAAAGTCTCTACCTTGATAAATCCTCAACCTTTATCCATTCACAACCCAACTCCTATTGGTTATAGGGTCTCCTATCTCTGTGGCTCCATGTGGTTTGACCTCTTTGACAATAAAGGGTCCTGACCACTTTAATTTTTGCTTTATTGGAAAAGTTTTAGCCTTAAATTGAACAACATAATTGGTTGTCCTTTTTGAATTCTCTTTTCTGAATCTTCCTACCATGATACTTCTTCACTTTACTCTTATAAATCTTGGAACACTCATAGGCTTGTAACTTCATCTCTTCCAATTCATGTGTCTACAACTTCCTTCTTTCTCCAACAAACTTTAAATAAAAATTGGGGTTTTTTAAGGCTCATAATGCTTTGTACTCAAGCTATACTAGCAGATGACTAGCTTTCGCACAAACTAGCTGGAATTGTGAGTCCAATTGCGGTTTTTCATATATCTTGAAGAGATAAGGATAATCTTAAATAGATTGCTTGGCCTATTTGAATAACTTTCACCTTTTGTGCCATTGATACTCTTCTGGAATCACACAAGTTGCTTTGAAGTTGGCCATGTCAACAAACCAGGGCCTTTCTTTAATTGTTAGCAGCTTCTTATCAGGGAAAGTGATAGCCTCCTCCTCAAGCTAGGTTGGGCCAAAGCTTGAAATGGTGACTATGGTGGATGGTGGATTCACGGAAGCTTAGTGTTGAGAGAAAATGACTCTCGATTTGGCTGATTTAATGGTGGGATGAAGGTGGTTTATAGAGCTCTAAGAGAGGTTAGGCCAACTCAAGAGAAAGGGGTGTTAGAGGGACCTCTTGGGATGCTCTAGCAAGTAACTAAGAGAAGAAGTATGACTCAAAATTAATTTTTGTAGCATAATATTATCATTCTCAAAGTGAGAAATACATGAGGGAGACACCTCTATTTATAGAGTAAGGTGTAACCAAAATTGTTAAAACCCTAGAATGTTAACATGCACCAAAACCCTAAAAATGCTATCTTGGTGAAGGAGAGTTTTGATATGTGGCAATCCTCACTCTCACAAAACAAACCACTCATGTGTTGCCATGTGAAAAGGTACTTTATGAAAATCCTCTCCAATAGGATAATGACACATGGCCACCCATGTAAGAGAACTCTCCATTAAAGAGTTTGCCATGTGGCACATGTGGGATGCTCTTCCTAAGCTAGCTTGATTAACATAATTAAACATCAAAAAGTTGCTTAAGTAGACACATATGATGCTCCCTACTTAAGCAAGATTGTTTTTAAAACCCTACACTACTTGACCCTTTATACAAGGCCTAGAAGAAACCTACACTACTTGACCCTTAATACAATACCTAAATATTCATAATCTACTAAAGATACTCCATTGTGGCCAAAAGGAAAAGATTTTTGCTTCACCTTGCAAAGATGACTCTATCTCTTCATTAAAGTGCTTGGCCATGCTAGGGGGTATGCCATTAGAAAGTCTCCACAATTTCTTCTTCCCTGCTTGTGATTTCAAAATTGGTGAGCCAAGACAGATAATCAACCACTAGATTTTAACTACCTTTCTTGTCTTTGATCACTAAATAAAATTCTTGAAATAAGAGTATCCACCTGATCAATCTAGGCTTTGAGTCAGATTTTGTGAGCGAGTACTTGATTGTTGCGTGATCAGTGAAAACTGTGATGGTAGAGCCAATGAGATAAGTTCTAAACTTTTCTAGCCAAAAGACAAAGGTTAGAAGTTCTTTTTCTGTTATTGCATAATTAATTTGTGCTTCATTAAGAACCTTGTTGGCAAAGTGAATGACATAAAATTGCTTATTTTTCATTGTCCTAAGACAACTCCTAGAGCATAAATACTTGCATCACACATCATTTCAAAGTTGAGAGTCCAATCTGGTGCAATGATTATTGGTGTTGAGCTTAACTTCTTTTTTAGTTCAGCATAGGTTTTTTCATAATTATCATCAAAATTGAATTTGTATCCTTCATCAAGAGGTTACTTAGGGGTTTGGCAATTTCTAAAAAATCTTTGACGAACCTCTTGTAGAATCCATTATTGTCTTAAGAAACTTCTAATTCCTTTCACATTGGTGGGGGGAAATCTTTCTATCAATTCCACTTTGCCTGGATCAACCTCTATTCCTCTTTCTGAAATTTTATGACCAATGACAATTCCTTCTTTCACCATACAATGGCATTTTCCCAATTTAAGACTAAATTGGTTTTCACACATCTTTTCAATACCACATTGAGATTTTCAAGGCAATTATCAAATGATAAACCAAAAAGAAAAGAAATCATTCATGAATACCTCTATACTTTTCTCAAATAAATTTGAAACGATTGAAAGCATGCACCTTTAGAAAGTTTTTGGAGCATTGCACAAGCCAAATGACATTTTTCTATTGGCAAAGATCTTAAATGGATAGGTAAATGGTGTCTTCTTAATCCAATGGATCCACTATTATTTGATTACAGCTTGATTATCCATCTAAAAAGTAATAGTATGTTTGTCCAATAAGTCTCTCCAACATTTGATCTTCAAATGGAAGTGGAAAATGATCTTTTCTAGTGGCCTAATTCAATTTCCATCTTTTTTTTTTTTGCTTTAGTTCTTTATTTTTGGGTTGAGCTGCAATTTTTGAGCTGTAGAAGATGAAACTTACACTACAAGAAATATAGATATTATCTACGCCAGTATTTCATAGGTAATAGAAATTTTTTTGTAGGTAATGCAAATTTATCTACAAATTACCTACGAAGTGAATTTCATGAGTATTAAGTTGGTACGTAACTTTATCTACGAAAATGAGCTTCGTAGGTAACTTACCTACGACCATTATCTACGAAATCGAGGCATCCATAATTATCTATGACAATATTCATCAATAATTTTCTCATTCAATATTTGAATTACCTATGAAATATTTCGTAGGTAAATTACCTGTGAAATATTTTGTAGGTAAATTAGCTACAAAATATTTAAATTACCTACGAAATATTTCATAGATAACTCACTTATGATAAAAATTCATAGATAACTTAAATATAAAAAAATCAAAACAAATTTTTGGTCATACAACTTTTATGTCTTATTTTCCTATGGCTGCCACTTGTTATATTACATCTTATCATACTACTAACCTATGTTATATAAATATCCATAGAAATCCCATAAATCAAATTCAAGCTAAAAAAAATGAGGCAAATCGAAGTTCTACTTGGACAAAAAATAGTTCACTTAATAAGAATTCTAATTCAAACGATAGCATTGATTGCACTAGCAATCATTATCATCACATCAACACTCCTTTCCTGTAAGACTAGTGATAGTAGAACCTAGAATTTCAAAAACAAAATTTACTACAAATAAGCAGTAGCAAGCCAAAAGAAAACAAGAAAACCAAAAATAAATAAATTAGTTTTAGGACTATATATACATCACCAATATATACTTAAACAACTTCCTCATGCAGGCAAACTAAATTTCTTAACATGAGTGCTAATGGAAGGAGGAGCATAACATAACTTATACATTGAACTTTTTCTCTACTTTTATAGAAAATACCACATTAATTGAGAAAGTACTATTTAGATACAAAATACTTCCTATACATAATACTTATTCAACCAGACACTTGAGGAACAAGATGTACAACAACCTCCTAATTCGAGTGGAGAGTGAACACTACCAGCTTTGGTTTTGAGTGAATACTAAAAACTTTGGGTTCAGGTGAAATCGGTGAAAACAATTCAGTTATAGGAAACTTTACAGGAAGGTTGCTGAACTTTCATGAAGAAAAGGAAGCTTCCATTAGTAAAATTGAGGCAATATCAAATATAAAATTCCTAAATCATATGCATTTGTACTCACACTAGAAAATGAGCCACCATATAAAGCTTAAGACTAGTGATCCCTCAAGATATCGCTTCATCAGTTGCTGGTTGGAGGTCATCAAGTCGGTGCCATGCAATTTCCTACACAAATTATAGTTTCTCAGTATTTTGATCACCAACAGTTGCCATTTACATGATGATGATTTTACCATGAAATTTAACCAAGGGCAAAGAAAACTAATAACATGGAAAGCTCTCGGCCACAACAAATTCAATTATATAAATCCTTATTCAAATTAGAAGTAACAATGGTGCACACTAAGAAAAGGAACGCAATGAAGTAGATGGAATGTAATGTACACAACATGACTACATATGATTTCAATGTTTTTGAAAGATAGATAGAAAACAATGTTAGCTTCACATGACTGTGAGGAAAATGTAACTAAATGGGCTGCAAATACTAAATAAAGGAAAATGAAAGAAAATATCTCAAGATTTTTTATTTAGTTTGACTTTATTATTCCATTAATTGTGACTAAGCCCATGCCTGTTTCTTCATTTAAAAGGTCCCAAAAACAGTAAAAATAGTGTAACTAGGAATGGGGGAAAGAAGTACCTGGAAATGGTGTTTGGTCTACTACTGGGATATGCAAGCATCATATATGAAACATCCTTCATTCAAGAAAAAAAAAGAGTAACACCATCCATTATTCAAGAAAAAAAAGAATAACACCATCCATTGAAAGTTAGTTTCTACTTGGCTAATTAATATAAATGGCTTGATGTAGGTTTATTGAAATTACCTTTTACTCATTCAATTAATATAAGTGGCTAAACTTTCCTTCATAACAAGACTCATTCTGATATCTAATCTTTTAGGAACATAAAATATCAGCTTTAACAATTACCAATAAGGACTGATATAAATACAAAAACTATATTATTTAAGTTCATAGATCTGGCCCAATATAAATTTCTCACCACAGGTTTAAGAAACAAAAAATTATCTATTGATCATTATAATAATAACAAATTTTAGCCATTGTTGTGTTTTAATCAATAAATAATAAATCTAATAACTAAATAAAGAGACTACATGAGATTTGTTAGACACTTTTATTTTTTCTATTTTGCTTTCATAACTTTCTCGGCCATTCTCTATTTTATACCTATAATTTCCCTTTTATAACCTCCAGTACATTTTTTTAAGCACCCACTCTTATTATTTAGCATTTATTAACTTTATTTTTTAAAGATAAGGAAGGATCATAAAGTATCTTTTTTCTCCTAGTCTGTATACCTCTTTAAGATAAATACATGTTTCTGTGATTTGTAATCAATATCTCTAAAACTGAAATATGTGCTTCTGATATATGCACCCTGCTTCGTGAAAAGTGTATCCTTCTATGTCAAGAATTATGCTTAGGACTCCACTGTAAAAGTTATACCAACAATTGCATACATTCGGCTGTGATAGTATAAAAACTTAAATATGTTTTTAACATACCTAAGTTTTGTCCTCATACCATTATATACAAACTACATATATCCATACTAACTAATAGCTAAAGTGCTTCCATATATGCATTCAAAATTTCAACTAAAAACTAAACAACCTGACAGACATTCACTTATCATACAAACGAACACAACCAGCTACACAACACATAAATCACACCTCAAAACTTGTTGAGACGTGCTCGTTATTGCTCAATAACCTACATTTTAGACATTTGCTTTTTAATCTCCACCATTTGCTACGATAACAACTTATTTTAAGCTAGAATTTCACTTTGTGTATCTAGCTCCAAAATTCCTCTATTGGTTGGTTGGCCTCAATCATGCTGCACTTAGTGGTCACTAGTTGTTAAGGATTCTATGATTAAAGTTTCTTCAGTCACATCTTTTGTCATAATAGAACCTCCTGCAAAAGCATCCAAAAGCATTTTGGTTTATGGCCTAAGCCCATTGTAGAACATACTGACTTTTGCCACATCATCAAATCTATGGTTTTGACAATTTTTGAGAAGATATTTGTATCTCTCATGCTTCACATAAAGGCTCATCTAATCCTTGTGAGAAAGTTGCAATAGGTGACTTAGCACCTACATAAAAACTTTCTACTACAATAAGATAGGTAAATTTTGTGTATTGAACACGTATTGAGATATTTAAATAATGTTTCTATTTTTTGACGAACAAGGAAGTGAGTTGGTATACAAGTCTCAAGCTTGAAAATAGATTAAATAATGTTTTTTAGCACATAGACATTTTGATTTCCTTTTCGAGAATGAACAAGTTTGTATAACTATGTGTTTAGTATTTTTATAATCATTTTACTATCGTGAGTATCAACTTTTTACCATTGAGTTTCCTTAGCATATGAATTTGTATTTGAACGACTTTACTTGTTCTAATAATGACTTTACTTAATTACTTCTTTAATGGCAAATCGCTTACACTTTTTAGTAATTTTTATAGAATAATTTTTTAATGCTTATCTTTATGAGTAATAATGAGAATGAATGTGTCACTATTTTTATTCATTTCTCTCCACCACACTTTTAAAGGATGTGATGTTTGGGAAATGATATATTATTTCAGGTAAAGTGAATTAATGGTCCTATTCAAAATCATTTTTTCCTCGTATTTGTTATTTTTCTTTGTAAATGATTTCAAGCACATTCAAGAGCTTTCTTCTTCCTTTTCTTTGTCCATATCTTTTGGTCGATTCCTTCTTTTAATGAATTCATGGTTTGTAAACATTAAAGGAGACTCATCTTCAGAGAGTTACATTGACTCTTTTTCTATAGAAGTAGATTATGTGGAGATTTTAGCTCTTCCTTCACAATTTTACAACATAGCTGTTGTAAAAGTCCCCTTGGCAATGGTTAACCCCTTGCCACTACAATCCAAGCCCAAGGGGGACGAACCTTGGAGGGCATACGTCAATAAGGATCAAGTACTTTTAAGGGAAAATGAAAAGATAAGTTTCTCCCATCTTAAGTCCATAATGAGTAGGACATATTTGACAATCAAGATTTATGTATTCAAAATCATATAAATCAAAACGCATAACAAAAAAAAATCACTAATGAATAGAACAATAGAACATTATGCACACAAAAATAATGCATTTCAGCTTATATAAATCAAAAAGGGACTTTATATATAAGTATGAAGGTAACAAAACAAAATATCATTGTACACTATTTGCTACCATACTAATAGATGGTCTACTACATTATATTATAGACAATCATACTACAAAATCATAAATGATGTACCAAACTCTAAAAACAATTGGCACAATAATCATCTTTATATAAGGGTACCATATACATGGTTGAGAGGGCATGAAAATCCAAATGTAATAGAAGAGAGACTAAAAAAAAACATTGGTTAGAGGAAGAAAATAAGTGTGGACTTTATGAGGAATTATTCTTACTATAGGAAATGGGCAAGGGTGTGTTAATTTAAAAGGAAATACAATTATAAATATTTCCATTTGTTGGTATCAATACAAGAAAAATCACTAGTGTTACAAAATGTAAGTGTTGTGAGAAATATTATCATCAAGTATACCTACTGATATATCCTATCGAGGAAAGATTACGATCATTTCTAAATTTAGATTCATTTTGTAAAATAGATAAATCAAATCAAAGACTACTAGAAGATATATAAGAAGAACGTGGAATAAAATAGAGATGGATGCGCCACAATCTAGCAGATTGGTAAGTCAAGAAAGATTCCTCACAAAGAATTCAATTTCTGATAAGAACCGATGTTTTATAACAAGAACCAAGAGAATCCTCTCTTAAATGAAAACTAATTTCATATAATGATAAACCAAAGGTGTTTACAGTTGTGTTTTGTGGCCCAATATATAGGCACAAATGTTTAAGAAATCTAAAAATCCTAAAAGCAAACCCAAAGCTTAAAAATGCAAAAACATAAATCGAAAATGTAGTTTCAAACGTCAACACTTGCCCAATGACATAGCTCGCTCAACGAGGTGTGCAATCTATAAAAATCAGAAAAGGGAGTGTATGTTCAACAAAAGTGGTTTGCCCAATGAGCTTACAAATAAATAAAGAAAATTAACAACTTTTAATTTTCTAAAATATATTCTATAAGTGTGTTACAAGTCATGATGTTCATGTCTTCATGTCCTTGGAATTGCAAATAGTCCTCAAGTTCTTCTTATATTAACTCAAGAGATAGTTCTCTATCACCTACTATTATGACTTATATTTTTTCTCAAATCTTTTTTAGTCATTTCCATGTCTCATATCACAAAATAATTTAAAAATTTTGAAAAATTTATTTTTAATAATAAAATTTGAACTTTTCGATCTTAATATTTAAAAATAAAAACGTAATTTAAAAAAAATAGTATAAATTTATGAGTTTTTAAATTTTTTTCCCATTTTGAAACACTTCTTAAAAAAAAGTCTATTTACACACACACACACACACACACACACACATATATATATATATATATATATATATATATATATATATATATATATATATATATATATATATATATATATATATTTAT
>Ga0099822_1008108_pt1 | contig 13463 bp, 6 predicted proteins | sample CowpeawhiteBW_FD_76839 | JGI IMG/M metagenome (GOLD analysis project Ga0099822, IMG submission 76839) | Root nodule microbial communities of legume samples collected from California USA - Cow pea white BW | ecosystem: Host-associated > Plants > Roots > Nodule | place: USA: California | collected... | reverse complement strand
TTTCTCCTCTCTCTCGCTCTTTTCTTTCTCTTCTTTTTCTCTCTTTTCTTCCTTCTCTCTTTTTCTACTCTCTTCTTTCTTTACTTTTTCTCGCTCTTCTTTCTCTTTTCTCTCTCCTTCTTCTTTGTCCTCTCTCTCACTCTTTTCTTTCTCTTCTTTTTCTCTCTTTTCTTTCTCGTCTCTTTCTCTCTTTTCCTTTACTTCATTTTCTATAAGTGTTTCCTTCTCATGGGCTCTTTTTAGCTTTCGCTCTTGCCTTCTTTTCAATACATCTAATTTGTGCATTGTCCTTTCTTCCTCCTCTCTCAAGTATGAAATGTTCTTGAGGTCTTCATGAGTCATGGGACTTGCATCCCCATTAGAACATTGATGAGTTTCATGCCCATAGCCTTCATATTTGGAACATCTTAGTGTACTTGTCTTTGGCAATGATTTTCTATCAAGATTGTGCTTTCGTTTAATACTAGCAATCTTTCCAATTAGCTTTATAATTCTGGATTCCAAGGCATTAATGTCTGCTACCAAGACCTCATAAACACTAGGTGTATCTCTACATGCCACTCTCGTGGTAAATTCAAGTCCTTGAACCAAATGATCTTGGTTAGGAGTAGGATAATTTAAACCATATGTTAAACCAATTCCAGAAGGATGCCTCTGTGAAAACATGTTTCATTACTCAATATTTGCTAATTCCTGCAAGAAAATGTTAGTATAATAAAATATATTTAGGACCTCACCACTCCGCTAAGTGTTTCACTCAATTTTCCACTCGTGTATCACACTTATAAGTTTTTTCTTGAATGTACTCTCTTACCTTTTACCACTCAAATTCCCTTTAGGGCTTGGCAAAGAACTCTAGTAACTTAAGCAAAGAGTCAACAAACCATGTGAAAAATGTTGCGAGATCTAAATCTTGACTTTAGAGGACAAAGAAAATCCAAAACTCTAGACAAAACTTCAAGGAATTTTAAACACACAAAACAAGAAAATTAAAATTAGAAAATAATAGGACTACCAAAGAGATTTAAAAGAGACAACATATAGACTCTAAGAGAAAGACTGATTGCAAGTAGATATCAATAAACCACAAATAAAATTGTAACAAAAAGTTGTGTTGAACTCCCCATTTTTTTTATCCTTTTTTTTTCAATATATATTGTTTCCTTTTGACTTTGATCCACAATATTTTTTTTTGTATATATATATATATATATATATTTTTTTTTTTCTTTTTGCAGTTCAACACAAAAACAAACTAAACAATTTATCCTTCAAACCCTCATACTCATGTAAATCAAAGTAAGTGCATTTAAAAATCCCAAATACAAAAACAAATAATTTCCACGAATCAAATGTAGAAATACATAATTTAAACAGAGAACATAAAAGAAAGAAAAAAAAATACGCCAAATAAAAAAAATTCAACCAAATTGGAAACAACCTTAGGGGTTTTACTCCTTACAAATGAAACAAACAAAATTTAAAACAAAACACAGAAAAAGTAGACATTGAAAAATTGTAGTTTTTTTTTCATATGACAGAAAAATAACATAGAAGAGGAAATTCAAACCAGAATCTGGCTCTGATACCAGATGATACGATCCTATCCAAGAAAGAGTATGATCGTTTCTAAATTTGAATCCTCAAGAGGCACGACACGAATTAATTAGAGAAGAACGCAAAATAAGACAAAGATGGAGGACGCCACAATCTAGCAGATTGATAAGTCAAGTGAAGACTCGCCACAAAAATGTTAATCTTTGATAAGAACCGGAGGCCTAAGCCAATAACAAAGGTAATCCTCTCTTTAATGAAATCAAATTCAATATATGACTGAAAGTCCCTACATTGTTTTTGGTACGTCTATATATAGGCACATAAGTTTAAGGAAACCTGAGAACCCAACAAGATGGCCCAAGCCCAAAACATCAAAACATAAACTAATTTATAAAAGAAAGCTCAAAGCCCAAAAACATAAAACATAACTAATTTCTAAGAGGAAACCTAAAGTCTAAAAACATAAACTAATTTTCCTAAAAACTATCTTCAAATGTGCTTCAAGCCATGATCTTCATATTCTTTGAATTTCAGATTGCTTGTAGCATTATGAGCCTTGAATAGTTTTGATCTTTCAATCTCTTGCTCCTTGTCCTTGTCATAGGTCCTTTAAATTGTAAAGGTTCATCTTCAAGTTCTTCTTGTATGGAATCTTGGGATAGTCATATATCATTTCCTCCTTCTTAAAGAGAATTTGTCATCAAATTTGTCTCACTTGAAGATTCTTTATCAAAAGAGTTGCGTCTCCGACGATTTAGAATAATGATATTTTGACAAACTTTTTTCACTTACTTATAACTTATAACTCCAATCATCTTTCAATTATCACAACACACCACTAAAAAAAATAATTAATAAATAATTACAATAATGGATTAAAAATAAGTCAAAATAAGTGGGTTAAAATATTATTATCCAACTATTAATTATAAATTTTGGACCAATAATAAGTGTTTGATCCAACATTTAGTATTATTTAGTATTTATGAGATCATCATGAATGCTAAGGTGACTTTGAACCACTAATTATATATATATATATATATATATATATATATATATAAATTAATATAGAATTTAAAATATTTTTATAAATTTTAATATATTTACCCGTCAATATATTTTATATATCTATACAAATATTTTGACACCTTCACAAGATATGCCATTTGTTATAAGTTTATTTCCCAATGTGCAATTATTCCAGGAAAATTATTGCAGTTTAAAATATATAATAGCTTATTATTTTCCGTTGTTATTTTTTAATAATTTTTTCAACAAAAGTATTTATTTTACATTTATTATATTTCCAGTGCTAACTAAATAATATATTAATAATTGTGGATGATTATCTACGTTGAGAATTAATTTAGTATTATATTAATCTATCTTGTTCTTATTTGAATTTCAAATTAAAAATAAATAAGTGTTTGTTGAATGGTGTATTAATTGCCTTATGGTGTTTGTTAGGTAGGTCAAATTACATTGAAATTATGACACTCGAATATTATATTTTTAAGTAAAAAGAGTTGTGTTTCTCAATATTAATTATAATTAGGCATGATACCAAGATAAGAGGGGAATGAGTTTCATTATTCCATACCTATTTTGAGTCAACAAATTCATCACATCTTGAAACTCAACAAGTATCAAATTTTTGTTCCGTCTTCGATGGGTAACGAGTATATACTTGTACTTGTACTTGATTTCTTATTTATATCGAGTGAAAAAATTCATCTACATCCCTATACCTGAATTTAATGGGTATCAAATCTGTGTCTCATTCTCATCCCCACCGGCAACGGGTATCAATAATAAATTAATTAATTTTTATAAAATAATACAACATTATAGTAAAGGAAACATAATATTATCAAATATTTAATATTAAAAAAAGTTTGTTTCTTTAGTATCAAATATTTAGAAAGAAATTATAATTGTATACATTTCAAATTAGAATATCAAATAAAATTTTACGAGAACTAAAACATTTAATAAATTTGCAAACGTTAATGAAACCTAGTTAATAAAATTTAAAAATACCTTTTTAAAAATATAAAAGAAAAATAAATATTCAAATTAAAATATATTTTAAATGTTATTTTATTCCAATTTTTTAAATTCTAATGAAATATTTTTTAATACACTAATACAAGTTATAATAGATCATTTGATCAAAATCATATAGAGAACAAAGATTAAACTAATAATAATAGAATTTTGAAACGTATCTTTTATCTTTTGAACTACAATCTATGTTGTTGAATGGTGATAAAAAAAATTAATGACAATTACACTAAATTATTATATTATAGTAAATAAAATTTATTTACACAATCATAGTGATAAAATTACACGTATGATAATGAGTTCGAAAATAAAAATAATTATATAAAAATGATCAAAATGTCTCTAAGAAACAATTTGAGAGTCTATTACATGAAATCACATATAGGAAATCCATGTGCTGTCTGTGGGCATCCTGACGCTGCATCGATGCCTCATGCTGTTGTATCATCGCAGTACTCTGCTGCGCCATAGCCGCTACCATGGCTTCTATAGCTCTTGCAATGTCTGGTGCATCGCCCTCGGAGGATTGAGCGTTCCTACGATGAGGTGCCATAGTTCACTAGCACAAAGAAATCACTTGGTTAGGCTTAATAAGATAGAAATTTAACCAGAACACTCAGAAAGACACAAAGAAAGCTAAACGGACATCCAAGTCCACAAACCTAAGGAATGACCACTCTGATACCATAAATGTAACACCCCATTTAATTAAGTACACGAAATTAAAGGAAGCGTCACAAGATAACATAAAAGCGCAGTTCGAGAGTTTTAAACTCAACTCCTTACAACCCATGGCACACCACGATGCCCGATAGAAAACTAGATAAAGAGTTTAACCAAAAGTACATAAATCTAAGGACGAACAAATACACGGGTCACAACCCTAAAGAAACTCATAAGGGAATTATAAACCAGTCCACGCGGACTATGTAGCGGAATCTCCACCCCTGTTGCCCACGGGTGTTCCTCGCATCTGCTCACACCAACAAGTTGATGATCATCGCAAAAGAGAGTACCACACAACAGATCACACAACAAAGAAAGTAGGGTAAGCTAGAGCATAAAGATTTCGTTCATCAAAATAGATATAATTTCACAATATCATACACTCAAATCAACCAAGCATGTTATGACTTTTCAGGCAATACACTACGACACGACTCAACTCATCTGGATACGTATAGCCTAGTCGGATTCAGCGGATGCTTGCACTTGTGGTGGATACCTCTGCTCACTCCCGAGCTATGTGTTACAAGTGTTACAATGAATCAATTTCCCTCACCACAAGGTTAGCCCTTAATGAATTTCAGGCCTCCTACTACTCTCACCACAAGAGTCAATCCGCTCTAAGTAAGACTAATTGGCTCCTTAGAGTGTCAGGATGCAACTTTACCTTGAATCCTTACCTAGTTATACAGATGGGGCACCACCATGGACTCCCACTAACAGGGGCCATGGAATTACGTCCCGACCACTGAAGCGCGACCTTGAAGGTCTCACCTAGAGACTCAAAGGAATTACGCACTGAAACAGACCAAAAAACATAAACCCACAACAAGAGAACACTAATCATGCTTATAATTCCATACCATCCTCTGACAGTAAATCCTCATTCGTATCACATGTTGAACCCATACCACTGGTCATTACCACCCCATGAGTACATGGCCTCATCTCATATCAATACGATGTCCTTTTAATTCCAACCCACTCATTTATTTCACATGCCAAGTTCTTATCATATCCATCATTCACCATTCATGAATTATGTCACGCATACATGACAATCCATTATATATATTTCTCATCATAACAATCATACCCAAACAAATACCATTCATCCAAAAGCAACCAAGCAACCAAATAGTGCACTGCCTCGCCCAACCCCTCGCTCAGGCTGAAGGGTCTCGCTCAGGCGAGCCCCCTTCGCCTAGGCGAGGGCTCGAAAATGAAACAGGAAACCAACGCGGGATCTCGCTTAGACGAGACCCCTCTCGCTTGGGCGAGACACTCGCTCGCTCAAAAACTGAGCTAGTCGCCTAGGCAACCTTTCGCGGAAGAAGGGTTTGGGCGAGTCCCTGTCCATCTCGCCTAGGCGAGACTGGCTTGCTTGGGCGAGATTAGCAGGTCTCGCCACTATTTTCCTGCAACAATCACCCACACCAAAACCAGAACAAGGCATTCATACATTCACAGTTAACATATAATCGCATCAACCACATGAACTCGAAATAACAGCCAACAACATGGAAGCCAGTAATATAGTAGTAAGCCAGAGCTTCCCTACTTGGAATTGGGTTCGTACAGGACTTCGACACAAAACCAAGGAGCACAGCAGCTCTAGAACCCGACTCGCAAACTGGAACAGCGGATAAAAACGAGTTATTATAGAGTTTCCACTGTGACTACGAAAGCTATACTAGACCAAGGCGGTAAGGATTAAAAGGTACTTACGTGAGCAGAACAATGGCCAAGCTAAACGTGAATCTGAGGAACTTTGGAACCCTAACAGAAGACGGCAGCAGCAACAACTCTAGGAGGTGTGGTTTCTATTTACGAAAAGTGAGCATAGGTTAGGGTTTGGGGCGGACTAGGTCTGTTTTCCCTTTTTGGGCCCGCCCTAAGGCCCAATAGTTAAGGCAACCCTAAGAAAAGGGGCAAAATGGAAAGTGGGCCTTACAGAAAACAAATGTGTAATTAAAAATATGATAAAATGAAAAATACCTTAAAGATCTAAGAAAATTTTTCAAATATCAATCTAGAGGGTGCAAAAATTATTTTAGCAAAACAAAATAGTCATTTAGATGAAACAAAAATTAATAATATAATAAAGAAGATAATTTGTTTTTATATAACCTAATAAATAAAATGTTTATGTTATTAAACCCTTAAATTGAAATGTTAAACATTCTCACGTGAAAAAAGAAAAATACTCAATAAATAAAAATATTAAAAAGAGTACAAATATTTAAATGTGAAAAATAAAAAATATTTAATTGACGTACATTCTTAAACATAATTGCATCAAAGTTGTGATAAGATAAAAAATATCTTAAATATAGAAATGAATTTTATGACAAACTAAACAATTAAAAAAAAATAAAAAATAAAAAATATGTAGTGTGTATATATAACATTAGATTCGTACAAGTGCTCAATCCAATGATATCTATAATTAAATGAAAAATTATTGAATTTATAAGTAATTTTTAAAAAACAATACGTCTCTTTATTTAATTAATTTAAAAAAAAATTAACAATTTTTCAGTAAAAAGTGTTTAACAATTTTATCATAATAATATACAAAAATTAATTCAAATCAAACTATAAAACATTGGCTTAATAGTTAACCAGCTCAAATAAACACAACATTATAATTAATGAATTATAATTAATGAAATAAAAAAAGGGTGTGGGTGACTTGTAAGCCACTCTAAAAGAAATTTCTACTCTCTTATTATTGTTGACACTTATTTTTTTATTCAAATAAAATCAAACTAAACTATACTTCAATTTTATATTTAGTTTAAATAACTATTTAATAAATTTATCAACGCCATCCCACCCATTATAATATGATCATGGCATTCTGGATTAAACTTTTGTATATATAAAATTTCTCTTAATACCTTATTTATAAAAGAAGTTCATGCATTCAATAGTGTATTTGTTTAACGCATAAACATAAATTTTCAATTAATACCTTATTGATGACTCAAAATAAAAGTATAAGCATTAATTAATTTTTTCCTGAACTCATTAAATATATATTTTCCATTCAATGCTTTATTTATAAAACAATACAAAATTATTAAAAGAATATAAGACTTTTTTTATTTATTTACATAAATACTAAAGGAAACGCATGCCACCCACTATGCATTCACAACAATTCAAAAATATAAATAATTTTATAACAATAAAAAGTAAGTTATATAACTTATTTTAAGTTAATTAAAAATGAACAAATTATGTATTTTATCAAATATGAAATGATTTTAATTCAATAAAATGTAAAATTGGTTAATTAGAAACACATAAAAATATTTGCATACGAAGTGTATCTTAAAACGTGTCTAATTCATTCTCTTGCAATTCTAAGAAAGTTTTAATTTAATTTAGTTTCAAGTTATTAATAAATTTTCGAATTACATTTTTTGTTGTTTAAATTTTTTAATTGAATAATGTAATTATTTTTCTACATTGCTTATTTGTCTTTATATGATAAAGAAAACTTAATTAAAAATATTTAAACTTACAATACATTTAAAATTTCACTAACCCTTGAAAATAAAGTAATTTATTTTTTCTTACAGAAATATTTAATTTAAATTATATAATCTTGAGTAAAAAATAAAGACCTTAGAACAAGAAAAAGACAAAAAAGAAGAAAAAAAGAAGTTTCATGAAAAAAAAAAATAGGCGGGGTAGGGAGGGAAACAAAATTACAAACCCCACCAAGAAATCCAGAGAAGAGAAAAAGACTGAGAAAAAAAAAATTAAAAAGGAAAAAATCTGAATGAAAAAGAAGAAAGAAAGAGGAAAAAGAGGCGAAAGAAGAAAAGCGTTAAATAAAAACCTGAGCGATGGATCACGCTTTCAGGCATAGATACACATAGATTGACAGCTCATCACCTCACCCCAGGGTGGACACAACTTTTGGTGCTTCCTCTTCAGTAGAACAAGATTTTTTTTTTCTTCATTCATCAGCAAAACCAGAACAACAAAATAGAGAGGGCACTGCTCAAGGTTGCTGCAATGAAGGGTGGTGCTAAGAAAAAGGCCACGGCGGATGCTCCGCCCGAGGTGGTGGAGCCTTCTGGTGCTGCGGATTCGGGAGGTGGAGAGGGTGGGAGTGACAAAGTTCAAAGCTTTGAGGGGAACGAGGGGACCCAGTTGCGGAACGGGGAGGATGAGGAACCCCAGGTGGGGGATTCTGAAGGGGAGGGTGAGGAAGGAGAAGGGGAGGGGGAAGAAGAGTATGGTGTGGGGGGAGATGAAGAAGAGGAAAATGCTGGTGGTGCTTTTCCAGGGGCTCAGGGTGTTGTTCTCGCTGAGAATTTTTATGAAGTTGAAGCTATACGTCGCAAGAGGGTGCGCAAGGTAAAAAGTTCCCATATTTTCCTCTTCTTTTGCCATTGGTGGTGCTGTAATGGAGATTTTTTTTTCCCAGTTGTTTTGCCTGTGCTAATTTTATCTGTAGTGGGAATGTTTTAGAGTTTTTTTTTTTTCTTTTCGTAAATGGCTTGTGATTCATGTAGTCGACCTTGCTCTTAGATAGACTTTTTATTGCTGTTCTATGATTGGGGTTTATGTTTTTCTCCCTCTTGTTCTGCTTTGTGTTGTGTCTGTTTTTTTATCTTTTAAATGATTTTATTTTCCATGGCTGTTTTTTGGCCTAGTTTAATCTGTTATGTTTTTTTTTTGAGTAATTTTTTGGTTAATGGGGTAACCAGTTGCCGAATAATGTCAATTATGTCGAGCTATTCATGTAGCCGACTTTTTTTTATGGGTTTTGTTGTTGTTCTACTTATTTTTTTTTAGTGATTGAGGATCGCCTGTTTTTTCCTCGTTTTGTGTTGTGTCCGTGATTTTTTCTTTTTTGAATAATTATATCTGCAATCGATTTAGTTTTGGTCCCGCTTCCTCTACAAGAGTGAATTTTTTGATTTTTTTTAGTGGTTTAAAGGGCCACCTAGAATGTTGTCTGATTCATGTAGCCTTTCATAGGATTTGTTGTTGTTCTTATTCTTTGGTGATTGAGGGTTATGTTTTGTTTAATTATTTGATATGTAATGGAGTTTTCTTTTTATAGTTGTTGGTCTAGTTTTATCTGTAATGGGAGTGTGTTTTTGGTCTATTTTTATCTTAATAAGGATTCTTTTGAGTTACTTTATGGTTTAATTCGAACTTGATTCGAGTAGCCAGCCAAACTTGGAGAGAATTTGCTGTTGTTGATGTAGTTCTTTGGGCTAACTTGTTTTCTGTCCTGTTGGGGGCTTTCCTTTACGATAATGTGGATTTCAAATGCTGCAAATACAGGGTCAGGTGCAATACTTTATCAAATGGTGAGTACCCCTTTTGCTCCTTTGTCTTTTGTTCTTATTGATTGACTTGGTTGTGATGCAAATACATGAAAGAAAAAAGGGTCTAGTGTGAAAATTTTATGTATGTATTTTTGCTGATCTGTTTATTGGTTTATTGCTGATCTGTTTACTGGTTTATTGCTGAAGGAATGGGTGGCCTGAGACAGCCAACACTTGGGAGCCACCAGAAAATCTGGTTTCTGTTCCTGATGTTGTTGAAGCTTTTGAGGAGAGGTATTCCCTTTTTCTTCCATAAAAGATAGAAGTTTTTATATCTTTCTTTGGACCCTGTGTTAAATTATGAGCTTAGATGTGAAGGTGCATATATTCCTATCATATTTTATGTCTGTGTTCTGTTTTTCCTGTTATTTAGAATGGGTTGCTTTGCTTATAAAAAGACTGTAGCTGCCTGAAACTGGATGGACGTATAATATGTCTAGATTGTGAAAATCACCTGTTCACTTATACTTTTGTGGTTTCAAAGCTTGAAGTCAGGAAGACACCGTAAGCGCAAACGCAAGCACGTGGTGCATCATACTCAACCCAAGAAGAGGCTGGAGCGTTCTACCACTCCTTACAGTCTTCGACGCTTTTCGAGTACCGTTGGAAGCCATTCACAGTCTGCTCTTCCTGTTCTTAGTGATGCTAGCCTTCCTGTTATTCCTGCCTTTCCTCAGACTGTTCTTTTTGCTGATGAATTGGGAAATGGTGCTGGCAACAATCTTGAAAGTGCCATACCTGTTAATGTTAACAAATCTCCAATTGTTTCAGAACAAAATGTTGAAAGGAATGAGGAAAATGATTATGATCCTAAGCTTAGTGAGCTGAAAGCCTCTTCTGCCGGTGGGAATGAAGCTGACAGGCTTGCAATACGGATTCCAGAAGCAATGCCTTCTGGTCCTGGGTTTGCTGGCAATAATGGTCAAACAGTTGCTAAGCCAAAGGGGGTTCGCATGGAAACAAGTGAAAGTGGTCGCTGCCGAGGAGCCAAAAGGAGAAAATCTGGTTCTGTAAAGAGGTTCAACAAAGAATTATATGCTGGTGAGCCTGCCAATACACAGAACCCAATTGGAGCAGCTGTTAGTACAGATGAGTCAGCCCTACTAACACGGAATGTTGGTAGTGGTGCTAATCATGCCAGACCTGCTAGCAATATTGTAAAGATTATAAAGCCAATAGGCTATTCAGCTTCTGTAGCCAGCGGAGCGCAGGATGTTTTGGTAACCTTTGTGGCTTCAAAGTAAGTAACTCAGCAATTAACAATAAGTTTCACTGTGCATTTGTTTCCATAATATGCATTCTAAGATTAATTGACCTTGAGTCATGTATGTTTTTATGATATCTTTCTTCTTTGATACAGCTGGTCGGTTCAGGAAAGGAGAAGTGTTAATTTTGGTTGCAATTGTGCACTCCTCGATAATGATTATTTTGAGTTAATGAAATTACAGTAGTCCCTTTCTATTGCATTTTATAGAGACAGTTGTGGGAGCTTCTGGTAATAAATGAGGCCAGTCACAGATATTTCCAATATCGTTCACTTACATTTTATAAACATTTACTTGTAAGATTGACATAGAATTGTTAAGGTAGCTTAACATTTATTGACTTATTGAAGCTTATTTTATTTTTTTTATGTTTCACTACAAGCAGTTAAAGCTTGAATTTAATTATGAGAGTATAGTGTTTTTCTTTTCTTCGGTTGATCAAGGATGTGGTGTGGAATATTTGATAGAAAGGGGGAAATTGATGTAGTTGAGAAACTAAGATGTCCACAATTCCTTTGTTAGTACCAATACAATTTTAGCCAATGTTTACAGATGCTAAATCATATATACTAAACAAAATACTTACCTTTAAATTTTGTGGTTCTTCAATTAGACCTTGATTGGCTTTTAGAAGGCCCCACCCATTAGGGTTCTCATTGGGGTCCCAATGGGAAGGAAGAAAGGCAAACGGGAGAGGAAGAAAGGCAAATGGGAGAGGAAGTGCCACTCACACACACAGACACACTAGGTGCCTAAGCCAAACTTATTTGGCTTGGCTGGACTATCCCACATGAGTCGTATTGTAGTCAACTTGACCGAGAATTATTTGCTTAAGGAAATAAATAAACTAGTCTGAAGAGAGGGTTGAAGCATTGCTTCTATTCATCACCACCTCTTACAAAGTTCTAGTAAGCGAGGGATGCAACCTTGGAGTGGAACAATATTTCATCAACATCATCATTGATAAGGAAAGCAGTTAAGTAAAGAAGTAACAAAACAATAATACGGTTCTTGGTAAAGAGAAGAAACAAGTGTAGCAATAGTATCATATCGAAAGCTAGATCATCGAAGTTTGGGCGAGTGGTTACGAGAGGAAAAGGTTTTGGAATGCATATTTTGAGGCAAAATAATAAATTGAAAGAGGTAACCTTGCAAAAAGAACGTCGTATCGTGTGTAAGTGTCGTTTGCTCGTTGCCAATAGGATGAACTTGGGTTATAAGATTCAAACATGAGTTTCAAAATTACAAAAGGGGTTGAAAATCTTAGGATTCAAAGGTTGTTCTAGAGGACTACAAATTCTTGCTTGTAATGAGTGTTGTCTACTAGGAGAGTAATGAATTAGATTGGATGGGTTGATGACAAATTAAATTAGAATTTATGGAAAGAACTCCAGCTTTTTACGAATCACGATTCCTAATCAGGGTTTTTTTTTTTCTTTTTCTTTTCTGATAGAATAAAAGTTAGCTTGCTTACTTTGTGCAAGTGCGAAGGGATAATTTGGTTGCTTTTTTCATAAGGTTCAATACATCTTTGGGTTACTATGCTTAGTTTTGGATTTTTCAAAATTGATTAGTTGATTGGAAGAAAGGATAGTTATAGATTATAAGGAAAAACTAGAGCTAGAAAGAAGTGATAGGTTGAATATAAAATGTACGTTGTGGGCTTAACTTTGCTAAGTTAATTGTGTATCATAAAAAAGGAAAATATTATGTCTTGGGAATGAAATTGAAGTGGTTTTGATAAAAAAAGCTACGTTTATGGTATCTCTTTGAATCCTTACTTTGTTATGCTAGCTGCCATGGTTATCAAACTCATGGGTTGACTCGCACACCCGTACGAGATTACGAGTCTAGACATTGGTCATGAGTTGACTCGTATATAAACTCGTTTTTGAGTAGACTCGGGGTAGACCCTGAGTGGACTCGAAGTAGACTCGGAGTGGACTCAAAGTGGACTAGGAATAGATTCGGAGTAGACTCAGTTGACTCGTAACAAACTCGCGAGTTCGAGAATTTTTTATGGTAGTTGTGTATTGTAAAAAAGGAAAATATTATGTCTTATTGGGAAAGAAATTGGAGCGGTACGCTTTTGATAGGCTGGGATTAATCGAAAAAAGCTTTATAGATGGTATCTCTTAGAATCCTTACTTTGTATGCTTAATATAGTGATACCTTGATATACCTAATCTACTCCATCAGTTGGTACTAGTTATCATGATTTTGATTCTTTGGTTCAATGAGAAACATGAATCAATAGAAGAATTCTTCTACTGGATTTATATCCTAAGCCCTATAAGATTAATTGATTTGTTTTATGAATTCTAGGTTAGGATGGACGGGGCTTGATCCCACAACTTTTCTCGGAAATTGTCTAGTAAGTGTGAACACATGTATTCTATGGTACTTTACACTATTAAAACTTGATTATATATACAAATTTAATTTTGATTTAGTATAAACTTAACCATTTTTAGTATAAAATTAA
>Ga0099822_1008106_pt1 | contig 13464 bp, 14 predicted proteins | sample CowpeawhiteBW_FD_76839 | JGI IMG/M metagenome (GOLD analysis project Ga0099822, IMG submission 76839) | Root nodule microbial communities of legume samples collected from California USA - Cow pea white BW | ecosystem: Host-associated > Plants > Roots > Nodule | place: USA: California | collected... | reverse complement strand
GACTGTGAGGATAATTCTACACGACTTGGATGGAGGTCTTGATGCAATGCTTTGCTGGGGGCCCAGTTACGAGTGTAACTTGTATTGGAGTAACATATTTGATGTTATTGATTGTATGTTGAGTGCTTGGGGTTCTTTGGAACTTGCTCCAAAGTTTCAAAAAAAACCCAGTAGCAGTGATGCTACTAGTGTGATGCCTAGCGGTGTGGGGTGTGCCACCAGGCGATAAAGGAAAACCAGAAACAGCCTACAACACGTGGCGCTAGCAGAAAGGGTGATTCCGCCCGGCAACGTGTGTGATGCGCCATGCGGTTTGGGGTGCTGAATTGGACTGTGAGGATAATTCTACACGACTTGGATGGAGGTCTTGATGCAATGCTTTGCTGGGGGCCCAGTTACGAGTGTAACTTGTATTGGAGTAACATGTGGCCACTCAAGGTTGTAGCCTGATGGTTTTAGAAGTCTAGTGGGGTGTATGAGATCGTGACTCGTATGGTGGGGTTCCAGAAGATTGCCCTCTTTAGTGTAACTGATTGAGTTTGGTAGTCTGGGGACAACTACAGACTGCGGTTCGTTTTGGGGAACTTCACTTAGTGTCACAGATTGTGGTCGTGACAATTTATTCCCACATGTGGACTATTAGGTGGTGGCCTGTAGTCGGAGGGGAGAGTAGACACTCTTGCAGCAAAGATCGATTAATGTACTCATCAAAGGGTGTAAAATCAAGAGGAGTCCAGAGGAAGATATGAAAGTTTGGGTATGAGATTTGAGTGTAGTAGAAGTGTTAGGGGTTTTTAATTGTTATTATAATGTATCTTGTAATGCGTTTTTATTTTGACCTCACCCTATCTGTGTTTGTTTGGCGATGATCATGTAACTTGTTACATGGGAGCATATGTTGGTACAGGTGAGCACATGGATACTTAGAGCTTGAGTGAGGTCAACATGGAATTGTTTTATGGATTTTATGGATTATTTTTGTAATCAGTTACTATAAATTATTTTATATTTGTAGGCGTTGAACGCATTTATGGATATTGTATTTTAGTGCTTTTAATAAAGGGAAAAGTATGTTTTTGGTCCCTCAAGTTTGACCCAAATTTGAAAATGATACCTGGTTGAAACTTGGCCACTGTTTGGTCCCTGTATTTTCGAAATCATTGTTTTTAGTCCCTATTTTTGGACGGCGTTAAAATACAAACGACGTGTCACGTGTTATTTAATCTTTTATATATAAAAAAACCTAGCGTTGGTCCCTGAAATTTGGACTTAGTTTGAAAATAGTCCCTGGTTGAAACTTGGTCAATGTTTAGTCCCTACACATTGAATAATAATTATATAATAATAATAAAATACTATACTAATAATAATATATAATTATTAATAGTATTATTATATAATAATAATAATAATTAATATTAAAATAAATAATAATATTATAACTATTATTAATATTAATACTAATTATATAACAATAATAATATATCAGTAATAATATAAATAATAATTAATAATATTAATATATCAGTGATAATATTAATAATAATTAATAATATTATTTATTAATATTATTATTAATAATATATAATAATAATTATTAATAATATATAATAATAATAATTATTATTATATTAATATTATTATTTATTATTAATATTTTTTTAATATTAGTAATATTAGTAATTAATAAGATTTTATAATAATAACATTAATATTATTAATAATATAATTATACTGATGTATAATTATTAATAGTATTTTTAATATTATTATTGATATATTAATATAATTAATTATTATTAATATATGATAATATTATTATTATTAACAATTATATTATATTATTATTATATAATATTATTATTATTAATAGTAGCAGTATTATTATATTTTAACTATGATTTTGTATATGCAGGGACCAAACAATGACCAAGTTTCAACAAGGATCATTTCCAAATTAAGTTCAAACTTCAGGGATCAAAAACATATTTTTTTCTAGTTTTTGTGAAAAGCGTCAACCTAGCCGACACTAGCTTTTTTTTATATATATAAAAAATTAAATAACACGTGGCACGTCGTTTGTTATTTTTAACGCTGTCCAAAAATAGGGATTAAAAACAATGATTTCGAAAGTACAGGGATCAAACAGTAACCAAGTTTCGACCAGGGACCATTTCCAATTGGGTCAAACTTGAGGGACCAAAAACATATTTTTCCCTTTAATAAAGTTTGAAATTTTCCCGTGTTTTGAGAAAGAGCTTTGGTTATTAAATACGTTTTATTTTAGCTTCATTTATTTTATTTAAAATAGTAATATTCGACTAGGATGTTATGTAACACCCCAATTTTGGGATGTCACAGATAGTTAGAAAATGAACGCATTTGATGAAAAAGGATTATCATTGAAAATATATTAATAAAAAAACTTTTAATTTAATTAAATTACATAATTCCAAACGTTATTTTGTCAAAAACTTCTAATAACATTTGCGGATAAAAGAAAATTTCATAATTTTTAGTATCTGATTTAAAACAACTAAATATATATTATAAAAACTCCCGAGTCCACCCCAACCTCTCATCAATCTACTCCATACAAAGATTATCTGGAATATCATCTGCTCCCATATAACACACACATTATACGATAATCGCACATACAACAAACACACAAACAAACAAAGAGGGGTAAGCTAACCATAAATAATGATATTTATAAAAGAAATTCATAAATAAAACATGTCCAATAATACTCAATGTCGCATTCAAGTAACACTTAAGCATTATGATCACAATCAATCCTTGGTTTGAACACGCAAACCCCAAAATCCAAAGAATCATACCAAACCAAACATAACATCACATTCATCTAAAATCTTCAAACATAATGATCATAATAAATCTTTGGTTTTCTACGGCCTTTCACCCCACAACAATATCTAGTTTCCTAGAACAGATGGTTCGATGTGTCCCATTATCGCAGCTAGACTGTCTCCCTTATTCCTCAAGGAATTATGAGTAAAAACGTCGATGCATCGCACATCGGGCACTATACTTGTAATGAGCCGAAATAAGGTGAAACATCTTTTCCCTCCCCACTGCTTCACACAGGCGAAAGGGTACAGCACTCGAACCAATCCTCTACAACAACTTCACACAGGCGAAGAGGACCCATTTCCACTGCTTCACACAGGCGAAAGAGTCTTTACTAGGTTCTTAGGTACGGAAAACCTCAAACAACACTTAATTTCACCAAGATTCTTCAAGCAAGGAAAAACACTCCCAACACTCAACACATGAGAATTTCATATTGCCAACCAAATACACACCATCACATCATGCTTGAAAAATAAAGTCCCATAACATAAACCCAAGAACTTATCAAACAATACATTCTTACAACGAACTCTACAGGCGACATTCATTAAACACTAACATAACATCACATGCTAGTAACTATCCGTAAACCACCTCTTAAACTTCATAACCATGCAACCCATGAAAACATATGGAAAAATGCATGTGAAACTACACCTAGAAGTTCCTAACTAGAATGAAGCAAGTCAACATGGCCATCATTTAAAATACCTTGATATGCAACTCATGTGCGTTGAGTATGTTTTTAAAAACCAAAAGTAAAGAATCCAAGCATTGAAAATACTATACATACATGAAGAGAACCGTGAACAAGGATATGTTTGCATGCATTTTATATGGATAAAGAAAAGAACAAAAACACATTCTTTCTAATGGAAACCGTGAATCCATATGAAAAGGAAACAACCGCGTGCCTTTTGGGAAGAAACAAAAATAAGTTTATATGTTTTGTCCAATGAAAACAAAACTACCACTTAAAAGAAGTGGAACCCGCGTCTAAAATAAAGCATGCACCAATCATAAACAAACCATGTAATGTTACGTGTGATAGACACCAAAAAGCTTTAAGAAAGAGAAATTATGCACCAAAAACTTTTAGCAATAAATCTTTGCACGTGGACCCCATCCATGCACCAACCAAAACATGCTAAAGACAAAAATTAAACTACCCACAAGGCTATGAAATGCATTTACGTAAAGTTAATTAGAAAAAGAAGAAAGAGAAACTAACATGCATGTGTTGACATGAAAGAGAAAAGAAAGAGGAAGAAAAAGAAAAGCAAAAACCATGAACCCATCCTCATCCTGCAACGTGAATAAAACAGAAGATAGAAGAAAGAGAACTATGTGTGTGGCTAACGGAAACAAAGAAAAAACATACACCCATCCTCCAACCAATGTTTGACACCTCTCACACATGCATTAAACTCATGCACCAATGTTTAACACATGCATTAAACTCACGGAAACCACCCTCCATGCACCAACTACTGCGTATTAAAATGAAGAAAAGGGTTTGCACCATGTTTCTCTCCAATCAACCCAATCTTGATTTATAAAACACAAGAATTGACAAAAGTGGCCCCACCACAATGCTATAGTCAAATCAAAAAGCAAGAGAAAGAATCATGCACACCTAAACTAATGTATAAAAAGAAACCATTAATGAGAGCAAGTTAACCACATTTTTACGTGAAAGAGAAAAGCAAAGGAAGAAAGATAACGTATCGTGAACCCATGAATCATGCACACAGCCCAACTATCAAAGCTTCACAAAACTGGAACCCAAATATAACACCAGGAAAAAAAGAGAGAAGACCTTATATGTATTCAAGGGAGACTAGCCCCTAAAATAAACGTGTGGCTGTACCATAAAATAAAGAACCCTGAAACTGACCACTTCCAACGTGAACAATCCCATGCATAAACAAAACGAAAACGAAACCGGCACCAAGAAAAATAACCTGCAAAACATATGCTTTCTAAAAACATCACACGGCCATGAATAAAAGAAGATTGATGGCATATACATGCATCTACGTGAAGGCTCACCTATGCTTAAGTGGAAAATCAAAGAGAAAAGAAAAGAAAACAATGACAGTAACAACATTCATCACGATTCAATGTACCATGCACACTCTTCAAATTTTCATACATCAATCAAACAAGAAACAAGAGAAGAAAACAAGGTTGGCTTCCCTACCTCGATTACTTTCTCCGATACAGTTTCTCTCACAGTCTCTTCCGTTCCTCAAAAGTTCTTTCTACCGTTAAACCCTCGTCGTCTTCTCTCCTCACCTCTATTTGCACATTTTAAAAACCCTAAGGTGTTTTATTTATTTTTATCCGTAACATTTTTCTATTAATATTCTAGAAGATAAATATAATATTCTTTTATTACATATGATTTTACAAAACGACCAACGAAACTAAGCCAACTGGGTTTGAACCTGCATCCTTGCACACAACTTTCACCATTAGGCTACATGCCGTCACAAGACATATCATGCATTACAAGTATTAAAACACTTATACTTCACAAACCATAATTCCTTAAATCACTTAAATAATTATTATAAATACAACAATAACTTAAATCACTCAAATAATAATTATTTCATATTTCATAATTTAATAACCTAATTAAATAAATTAACAATATTAACCAAGCCATTACTTTTATCCATATGTTTCCCTTTAGTTTAATTTTTTTCGGGTCTTACATGTTACAAATTGTCTCGGTTTTTGCATTACTTTGTTCTTGGGTTTTATCACCTTAAGTGCACCACTTCTTTATTATTTTGAATCAATCCATCTTCTTCCTCCTTTTTAGTTTTGTGAAAGGAACCTTCACATCTAGATAGGATGATATCTTAATGTGTAATAGGGATTTCACTTAGCTTTCTAAATCACTCACACCATATTCCAAAATCTTAAAAAGGAACAATATAATCCTACATCGGCGTGTAGTTGATTTTGTGATGCTTTGTGTGTTATTGTCTTTTGGTCTAAGTACTTTGACTATTGGAATGGCGAGCTTCCTCAATGTGGACCCCTGTTGTAGTGAAGAAATAGAAGGTCACATCAAGGGTGCCAACTGTTGTTGCGAGCTCCCCGACCAAAAAGACATAGGTCGATTTGAGCATGTTTGTTGCCAAGCTTGTGAATGAAGGTCGTGTTACTACCGTAAGGATGTTTGTGTTGTTGTTTATGGTGGATTTAATGGTCGACGAAGCCTCTGGTGAACGGAGGGTAGAGGTAGTGATTGAGAATGAGGGTTTTGAACTTAAAAAGGGCCCCCGCCTCGAAGAATTACCACAGGTGCTGCCCCAGGTTCGTGTGATTGAGCCTCCAATCCCACCTAAGCATTGGTGATGTTGCATTCACTTCTACTTCCTTCTTCTTCCCTGGATTAAAATTGAGATTTTTAGGAGTTACCGCCACGAGTGAGCTGTGTGCAATTTTGATAAATTATTTGAAGTATGCAAAAATTGCATTGTACACCTGCTTCCTATCACAAAAAACAAGCATTGTTATCCTCAACAAATTAGTATGATCAGTAAGCAAGAGTTCATAAAGTAATAGTCATGCAATAAAATAGTACCTAGATGTCACATAACTAACTTAAGTAAATTACTATTTGAATACCTGTGATAAATGGAATGAGATGGAACTTGAGGAAATGAAATATAATAAAATTTTCATTCTTTTATTACATATTTTTTGTAATATAATACAACACAGTTTCTCTAGGAAGTAAATGGAATGGTAATAACATGTTCTAGTATACTAATATACTAGATGCTAGTATACTAATTAAACTAAAACTTAATTCCACGGCTAAACTTCATAAAATTAAAACAATTGGTTCTAACATATTTTTTCTAAACCTAAATAGATGAGTACAATTTTTCAGCTGTTTTATCAATGGTGGAGTGTGGAATATGATGGAAGAGCAACATTACACAATATAAACACGTCGGTGTGGCTATACCACTACAATAACATGTCTCCTTTCAAAAGTTAGCAAAAATTCGACATGTAATTTTGTCATAGTACCACCATTTAATAACAATGTTTTACCATCCATCTGTTGTTGTAGGCTAAGAAACAAAAATCTATATAGCTAGATATGACCATCTATTCAACAAACAACAAATTAAACAACACCAACAAGATATGATAAAAAAAAGGGGAAACCACAACCTTAGATATAAGTGTAACGAGCTTGAGGGTCCTGAAACAAAGTCACAAAATAGACATAAAAAATGGTACATTTATTTATTGTTTTAAAAAAAGGGAATTAATGATTGGGAGAAGGAAACCTGAAATCTCCTTTGTTTTAGTCTTAAAGAGAAAGAAACAACAAAGGCTAACAAAAATAATTGAAATTGATTTGCCCTATAAGGCTACAATAAACATATCTTCACAAATATCAGCAAGCCTCCTTAGTTTCCATACCAACCAACTAGATCCTTTGTTGGGATTCCAATAAAGAAAAAGCCCATAAGTCTAAGACATGTTGCAATTTGGGTTTAAGGCTCCATAATCACCTCCATACTGCACATAGATGGGTCTTGGTTCATCTGGGTTCATCCAAGAGATGGTCACTACTTTTCCCTCATAATCACCTTACGTGATGTACACTTGTAGTGGAATTAATTAATAACTGAATAAAAAAGGCATAACCTCAAAATTTGAAACTTTTTCACATGTCTAAATTAGAATCTCATCAATGTTGTGTTAAGTAATTAACATCAAGTTATAGATAATAAAATAGGCTTTGTTATCTTTGAAAAACTTACTTGTTAAGGTGCATTGTAACCCTTTCAAATTGCAAATACTTCATAATAGATGGACATGTCCTCTGCTAGCCACATCAAAGAGCTAGTGATCCTTACACTCCTATCTATGATGTAACTGTTGAGATACATTCAATGCTAACTATATACATGTTCTTTCAAACATATATCTGAAACCAACTTAGTAAAGAACAATATTGCATCGAACCTATTCATGCATTCAACACAACATGTAAACGGCATAAATCAACATATTAGTTAGAGGTTGGTCAAGAATAACATAGTAAGAAAATTACATCTTAAGAAACATAGTAAAAGTTTGAGAACTAACGCGATAACCCAATTCCAACTAAGTTTGAGAACTTTCTAAAAGGCTTAAATGTATCTATCACTCATATTATACTAATCTTTTAAATCATGAAATTTTGTGTGTTTTCTTCTTCATTTCAACTTTGTCGACTCCAGACCCTCTTGGTTTGACCAAGTCATTTCTGTGGGATTCCCCACCCTACATAAATTATCGATAAAGGGTAAAAAAAACATCACATTTTAGTATTATGGTGGTGGAAACATAAACCAGGAAAAAAGTTATGAAAAGGGGTAAAAATAACTACAACCAACAACTAACAAAATCATAAAACATAATAATAAATTCTACCTTATCAAACAATGTTAACTTCACGGCCAAGGGGTTATGGGTCATCCATGCCCAAATCCATTGACTTCACCATTCCAAGATCCTCCTCACTTTTGTAAACTCGCAATAGCCCTATAGGAAAAGTAGAAAGAAATACTTGTATTACATCAATAAGACTTTTGAATAACTGAACATGAATCTAAATTTCATTGAATTAGAAAGACAAGAATAATATATACCTACAAAAGCATGGTAAGTTTGTTGTCCCTTACAGTAGGAATTACCTTTGTTTGGAGAACCATATCCAATTGTATTGCCTTTCTTCTACAAATTTACCTTGTCTCGACAATTCTAGCATTGACCACCCTTTGGATCTTGTTCTGATTCTTGCTATGCTCTTGTGCATTCTTTGTACCTGCATAGACAGTACAAATCTAACTTTGATAAGCATGTATGATTCTTGTTTCACCATATCTAATATTTAAGAAATAAAGGAAGCAAACTTGTCTCATAACAAGGTCTTCAGCTTATATTTCCACTATTCTAGAAGAAACGCAACTCAAACTTCAAATTAATAGGATTGAAAGCTAATACTTTTTTTGGGTTGTCATGCAAAGCAACCAAATAATTCATCAACGAAATCCATAACAAGCACAAATTAAAGCTTTTTACAATAAAATTTAGCAAACCCCTAAGTGCATAATAAAAATGTAAAAGTATACCCTATTAACCTAACACTAACATTATAAATCCAAAAAAAAAAACAAATATACCCTTTAATGCTTACCTCCGCAAACCCAAAAGAAACACAACTCAAAATCTGAAGAACGATAATGATGTCTGGATATGTTTCACCGAATAAAAAGCAGAAGAATACCCATTGATGAAGGAGACCTACATAAACGAAACAGAAACAAAGTTCGGTTAAACAAAGAAGTAGAAGAAGAACCTTTTATGAAGAAGGAGAATCCAAGCTACTGATTTTGAACAATACCTAACAATGAATCTGATGTTAATCGGTTAAGAAGCAGAAAAAAACCTTTACATCAAGATGAAGAAGGATAAGTTCATAAAAGAAGTAGAAAAAGCAGAAGACTATTTAACGAAGACCGAGAAGGAGAACTCGAATACAAAGTTGAGAGAAACCAATCATAAGCGGGAGAAGGGGAGAAGAAGAAGAGAAGAAGTAGGAGAAAGTGTGATACAAAAGAAGAAGAAGAAGAAGAAGAAGAAGAAGAAGAAGAAGAAGGAGAAGAAGAATGTCTAATACATCAATCAATCATCTCACCTACCAAAGAGGAGAAGAAGAAGCATGAAAGTCCAAAGAAGACAGAAAAGATGAAAAAGCCCTCAATTTTGGATAAATGTCAACGAATTGCAATATCTATTTTAGTAACTTCATTATCATAACATTTTCTTAGATATATAACAGACATAGTTCATAACATTCCTTAAGTGTTTTGGGAACAAAATAGAAACATCCTGTTTATATGAACTCTTTGCACGGGCAATGAAAGCTTTCATCTCACCCACTAACTATTTGCAATGATTAATAAAAATTTTAATCTCTTGAGGCGGATCACAAAATTGTGGTATCATTTTAGCGTTGGACACCATTTTAGGAATATCTTCAATGGCTCCATTAGCTAGAGGTGCCAATTGGGAGAAACTCTTCTTCAAGTACTTCACAACCTCCTCCTGCTCCACAATGCAATCTTCCATCTACTTCAACCTAGCTTGGCTCCTTCCTTCAATTTTTGTTGATTTCCATCACTCCTCTTGTTCCACTATATAATCCTTCATTTGCTTCATCAAAGTTTGGTGCTATTCTTCAACTTCTGTTAACTTCTAACGCTCCTAATTTAATTATGCCTTGAATGATGTAGCCATTTCCTTCATTTCATGCCTCATTTCTTTAACTTGAATCTATGCCTCCATTAGTCTCTTAGAGCCTTTTGTTTATGTCTCTTGGCTTCCTCATAGAGTTGCTTCCAATGTTTTTCTACTTCCAATGTTGCATTCTTTTCCTTTTCCTCATGGCTAATTTCTTACTCACACCTACAAGAACTTGTTTTACTTGAAACGTGTGGCCTCTTTCGGCTCTTCGATTTCTATGGACTTCTTCATATGCTTGTTCCTTTTCTTCTTTTTCTTTTCTCATATCCGCAAAATCATTATGTGTTCTTTGTAGCTCTTTCATCAATTTATCATTTCTATTCTTCGTCTCATCCAATTTCACCTTCAACTATTTTACCTCATCAGACTCTACATCTTGGGATGGCCCTTCATTTATCGACTGATCAACAATTGGTTTTAAAGGTAATCTAACCTCCTTAACCCTTTTTATAACCCAAATACAATAACTAATTCTCTCATCCACTACTTTTGGTTTTTGATCATTTTCTAGTCATACTACCTTTTCCAAGGTGTTTCTGACTTTCCTTAATATCTCAATGTAATGTCCATCTTCATTGTAAACAAGCAAATGGGAGAGAAAACTAGGCATAGGTGTTTCTTTCACTGGATGACCAAATTGTTTTTAAACCACAATTGGGTTATAATTTATGCAACCCCGAGTACCACAATAATGGATGAAACTTATGTTATGTTGCCAAGACGGACGTCAACTAATTTTCTTTTCACATAAGGTGGCAAAAAGTTGATCCTAGTCATTTCCTCCCCTCGTCTCCGATTTCCGACGTATCAGTTCTTCGATCGGACATTTGACATTGTCCATTCTTTTAAAAACACAAGTATCAAGCCATACATATAACGCCGACAGACAACAAAATATTTTCTTTCCTGTTCTCTTATGACAAAAACTCATTGTCCCATATACATCGACCAAGATTATAGTCACGTGATTTTCCAATCTTGTTTTGACTAATACAAAGACATCTACTGCAACATAGTCCATAAAATCCTCAACTCTGGAAAAAAGCATAATGACATATGAGGTGAGAGCTACCACATCTATGAAGGTTTCTTGTGCTTCCTTTCCAGCCAAATGATGTAAGTATTGTTCCAAATACACCTGCAGAAGCCCTCTCACTGTGTTCTTTGTCATAAATCTATTCTCCAAATCTTCATGATGTAGCTTCATAAGGCTAACAAGGCATGATGCTTTAAATATTGGTAGGGACTTTTACGCTCTATTGGTAAACCTAAAATCTATTCAAACTCTTCTATGGTGGCACCAATTGAAAGTTTTGGAACATGAACATCTTAACGGAGGATCATAATACTGAGACAGGGTGGAAATAGCATGAGCTTGCACCTCTACCTCCATCAAATTCAACAAATTCCCACATTTTCTCTTTAAAGTGTTCTTCCTCATAATCGTCAACAAATTCCAAGATTGCTTCATCGTATCGGATCTCATCACTACTAGAAAAAAAAGCATTTGATCCACCGATGAAATTAGTGGCTAAATGGGTAAAATCGGTGGCTAACACCCTTAGCCACAAAATTAGCCATCGAAAATAAATAGTGGTGAAAACCCTAGTCGCAAAACAGTTAGCCACCGATATTGTAGTCGCTAATTGGTTACTATAAATTTTGTTACCGTGAAGTATTGGAGACCAATTTAGCAACTAGACTTTTGGTCGCTAATTAGGTCGCTAATAGCAGTGTATTATAATTTAATGAAATGGTTTTCGGTCGCTAATATACAAATAGATATGTTTTCTAATTTAATTAAAATAGTATCGGTGGCTAAATCAGTGGCTCCATCAGTGACTACATCGGTGGCTAAATCGGAGGCTAAATCGGTGACTAAATCGGAGGCTAAATCAGTAGCTAAATTGAAGGCTAAATCGGTGGCTAAACTAGTGAATAAATTAGTGCCTAAATCAACCTGCTTATATTCAATTTTCTACCTGCTTATAAATGTTGAATATTTAATTATACTAAATAACAATAAACTGCAATATATAATATAATAAAAAATAGTGTAATACATTATCCAACATAAAACCAAAATGAAATTAATTCTAAATACATATGTAAGTTTTAAAGTTATCATAAAATTAAACCTAATTAATGCTCATCTGGACTACCATCACTAGAACGATCTATTACAACATCTCCATTGTGAGAAGGATCAGAAGGGTCTAAAATAAGATTCTTCAACTAGAGGTGTTGTAAAACAAGTTTCATATGCTCTTCTTGTTGGCGTATGCGTTCTTTCTGTTGCTTATTATCTTGCATCAGTTGTGCCATATTTTCTTCAAATGTCTTATTCTTAGCTTTTAATTCACCACCTCCACCCCCTCGTGTCATTTTGAAGTGAAATTATTGCGTATATAACATTTGATAGAGGTATGAAATTAGAACAATCAATTTTCAACAAAAAAAATGAGTTAATTAAGATAAAAAGACTCAAACTTGATTGTGTTTTCTATAACCAAATGTGTTGGTTCTCTTGCCTTTCATCATTACAACTATTAGAAATCATGATCATATTGATGTAAATCATTATTAACACAAGATATACAATCAGTTTTAATGCATCAATTACTGAAGAGGTATCTGTGTCATCAAAATCACTATCAATGTCACCCACACTCTCACTTGAAATGTATTTCCCCTCATATTCTTCATCTATGTTTGTTTCATTTAGTAAGTTTATTGTTATTTCTTCGCCCTCACCATCAACATCAACAAAAGAATAATGAATGAAGTTTGAATCAACATGTAGCACTACTTGAAGTTGTAGAAGCTCATCATCTTGGTATGGAGTCTCTTTTAGTTTTGAAATAGTGAGTTTAGCCAAGAAGGAGGGGGGTTGAATTGGCTTTATAAAACTTTTTCGAAAGCTTAAACCTCTTTTCAATTGAATCTAATGGACTGGAAAGTTTGGATGTAAATGCAACAGACCAGTACACTTTCAGTTAATTAAAATATAAAACAGCAGACTAAATTGTTCTTGATGCTATGAAACAGTCGATTAAAAAGACAAATCAATCGGCTAAAATACTGGAGAATTATGCAGAATGCAGAATTCGCGAATTCAAGTCAAACAATAATCTTTTACATACAAGACTTGTTCCAATCAGTATTTATAACAAGTATAAAGCCTCAGATTACACAAGAACGCATTAAATCACACCAAAGATCAAATTGCTTGGTTTTCTTGAGTTTTTAAAG
>Ga0099822_1008104_pt1 | contig 13471 bp, 7 predicted proteins | sample CowpeawhiteBW_FD_76839 | JGI IMG/M metagenome (GOLD analysis project Ga0099822, IMG submission 76839) | Root nodule microbial communities of legume samples collected from California USA - Cow pea white BW | ecosystem: Host-associated > Plants > Roots > Nodule | place: USA: California | collected... | reverse complement strand
TTTTTTTTTATAAATATATAATATATATATATATATATATATATATATATATATATATATATATATATATATGTAAAGTGGACCGTATTGTTGTAGCTTAATAACAAAACAAACTTTGAATTTCTCTCAAATTAATCTTTGAAACTGTATTTTGACTATTGGTTCCAGCAAAGATAACTATATAATGTAATTATACGACTTTTAAATAATTAAGGACTAAAATATATATTTTATTATTTCAAGAACTAAAGTAACAACATCTATGAGTACTAAATTAATTATTTATCAATTAATTTTAATTAAAAATATATAGTTACATCTTCAATTTTCTTTTAAGTTTAATGATTGTGGCAAGCAAATGGTTTAATTAAGATTGAGTATGACGAATAATTATATAATTATGGATTTGTTTTTTGTTATAGGAAAGGCAAAGAGAAATCAATTTATTACTAGAGAAATCCTAAGAATGTTTGGTGAAACAAAATTAATTGTTTGTCTGCTCTCTAAATCAAGAAAAGTATGCTTGTTGGGCTATTTTCAGTTTTTTTTAGAAAAAAATACCCACAAATAATTTTTTTAAGAAATATTTCTTACCAACTTTTTAGCAAAAACAATTTTGTGGGACAGGTGGAAGATAACTTTTCTAATTTAAAATATATTTTTCAATGAAAATATCATATTATTTTTATTAAATTATTTAGTATGATGATGGTTAAATTATTTTGTAATGTTATAGTTAACAAAAATCATGATTACTCAGTTAAGATGACAATTTATATTTTTTCATAAAGAATAATTGGTATTTTTCTTTTTCCCATTTTTTACATATTTATTTGTTTTCTCATTTAAGTATCTTTTAAAAATCATATTTTAAATTTAATTTATTTTCAAAAAAAATTTATTAAAGGTAAAAGTTATATTAATGAAAATAGTTTCACTCTAGCTATAGTCATTGTCGATTGACAATCATTATCTATTGACACATTTAATTAATAGTGAAATGTTAGCTAAATATAGTTCATCAACTATCCAACTTCACTATTAACCATTTAAATAGCAACAACCTCATATTTCATTATTAATCTAGCAATAATGTTTGTCTTACTCATCTCCATGTAATCATACTAACCTTAAGTGTGAATACTTAACTACTAGTGAATTTTGTTTCACGTGAATCAAAAATTCAGTTATCATCATTATATCTTTTTAGTACAATGAAAAATTCATTATATTTGATGACATAATTCATTAAATCTCTTAAATATCTCATATATCTTAGTGCATCTTAATATTTCTAATTAGAATATTAAGTGTATCTTAAAAATTATTATATATATATATATATATATATATATATTATTGTAAAAAGGGAAACTATTTATAGTTACTAACATGAGCTTTTTCCGGTGAACATTGTTGCGGTTAAAAGTCGAAACATTGGTATTCTATTGGAGATATTTAGCCGCAAGGTGCACTCTTCTTCTACAAGCCATGGACATTGTGATGTTGGATTTGTTGCTCATTTTTCTCCTAAATCCATGGACTTTGGCCCATCAACGGACCTCCTCTCCATCTATAAATATTGGAGTATTCTTTATCCAAAAACACAACTTCACAACATCTTCTCTCCACCTCTAGTCTCCTTTCTTATTCTTTTATCCATCCTAGGTTAATTTTGCTATTCAAAGAGTATTTCTTGTTAGATTATGATATCCTCGAGAAAGTCAAAAAGTTTTTGTTGCATTTGGAAAGATTTACACAATACACCACAAATAAATCCTTATGAACAATGAAAATACATACATGCATAAATACATAAAAAAGTACTCTTTTGTTTGTGATTTTGTCAATTATTAGAACACTTTTTACACTAATTATCCATATAAGTATATAAAGAAATGGAGACTCAATAACGAATGCGATAATACATTCAACAATCCTTGTAATTTATCATATTATTATCAAATTTCATTTTATTCCCATGTTTCATGTTTGCATCACGAGATGTTAAAGTTCCACATAAAAAAATATGACCAAATTATTACACAAAAATTTTAAAAAATAAATTTTATAAAATTGAATTAGTCTAAAATCTATTTTTTATTACTACTCTTTCTAGAAATAAAGAGAAGATGTTTTCCATTAAAAAAAAAAAAAGACATAGATATTATCAATGACAGGTTTGTCTTTATTGGAAATTAACATATTTATGTTTTCGTACAATCATTTTATACGTGTATATGCATCTTTTGTTCAGATATCAAACACTTCATAATATAACTTTCATCATTTCTTAATTAGTGGAATCTATTACCAGATTTTGAAATAAGCAATTTGATTGTTTTGTTATGCAAGTGATTTAGTTGACATGCTGTCATCCATTACGTAATGTTTTTTTTTTTTTTTGGTTATTTATGTTGAAAAGAATGAAGTTGAAGGTTTAAAAATAGTTGAAATTATTAGAAGAGAATGGTGACGCACTCACACATGATAAAAAAAGATAGGTCGGGGGAACATTATAGCCTTTACTTGCTTAATGCTTATGTAAGCCATGAATTGGATTCTCTTGCTGTCCCTCACACTAAAGTTCTCTGCGACACTATACATTTGTATGAAGCAATAATTTCAAAACACAACTATTCTCTGCCTTCACTTAATTAAAGGGACATCACGTATACTTCGTTAAAGATTCTCCATTACCAAAACTATAATGCTAAACATCATGCTAGCTAGTAAATATATCATACAAAATATCATAGCTTGTTAGCTTATAAGCCCTATAAATGGAAAAATTGTTAGGTTTACAGAGGGAATTTTACTGGAAAGATACAACATCAATGAGACCTGAGCCTAATAAGTGATATCAGAGTCGATGGTTAAAACCAGCTCAGACGAGTGCAGTATGGTCCTAGTATCGAAAGTTTTCCTGGCAAAGGTTCCAGGTAAGCGTGTCCCGTTAAGAAAAGAACGACGGTACAGAAAATGGCAGAAAATGAATACTCGTAGTTGGGAATGCTTCCACTGGAGGGTGAGTGTACCAATATGGTTCAAGGGACTCACCCTTGAGTAGGAATCCAAGTGTGAGTCTAAGTCCCACATTGGCTAGAAATGAGAAAGTAGAGCACTATATAAAAATAAAGATTCATAAATTCATTGTTTTAAGATTTTGAGTTGAGAGTGGTGGCAATATCTTATGTGGTTAATCTCAGATTTTATTGGTGTTTTATCTTTCTAATAAAACCTGCTTTATAAACCTAACAACCCCAAAAGATTACCATATCATGTTCTTTTTCTATTTTTCCTAGCTTTTTCTGATACAGATATGATCAATCTTAGTATATTTACTTACGAAAAACTTTAGGGTTAACGTACCATGCTTTTCTAGCGCACACAGCACCTTCTAATCCTACATACTGAAATTGGCAGCGTGATGCATGCAATGTTATATACTTCAATTACAAGTATCTTATTTTTTAGTGTCAAAGCTGTTGAATACAATTACTTTTTATACAAAGAAAATCCGGAAGTTTTTGTGACCTATTTATTACATGAAAAATAATTTTTTGACTATTTGACAACTTTTTCTTACAATTTTACGTGGTATTTTTTAATAGGTTTTCATTTTTTCATTTTTTCATTTTCAATATTTCAAATTCACTTAAAAGATAATACCTCATATTATAAGAAAAAGTTGTTAAAATTTAGTAGTCAAAATATCATTTTCCTTATTACATTGGTGCCAACAGATTAATCTTCCGCTGCTGATTCTCATCGCGTTGTCCCTCATCAAAAGTTACCAATTGATGCACACGGACAAACACCAAACTAATTTAAGTTAATATAAAGAAGCATATGCTTAGGATTTGGAATGGTTTTTTTGAAACTTTTTATGGTTTTATATGTTGTCTGGTTTCTCATGTTTTAATAAAATAAAACAAATAATTAAATAGACAATGCCTATAATTTTTAGAAAATGTTAACTAATAAAAAAAAGATTTAAATTTGTGGATTTTGATTGGTTAATCTTAGCCGACAGTGGAAAAGGGGTGGTGTTGGTGGAGAATCAGTGGGTTCCTTTTCAAATGGCTTTTGGGGTGGCTTTGTGAGATGTCCGTACGTTAATCTGAAGTGGGTAGGACAAATTTGCTGCTTTGGGTTTAAAGGGATGCCTTATTTAGAAAACATGTAAACACCAACCCCTCTATTATTCATTTTCATCACCTTTTCATAATATTTCCGTTTCAATTTTAATCCGAATTAAACAAAAATTTCTTATCTTCAAGGAAACATTAAAATTATTATGTTTTTAAAATTTTAGTTCAATTTGATCCTTCAACTTTAGAAATGTACGAATTTAATTATTTTAACTAAATTTTGTTAAGTTTATTTAACGTTTTAAATATGTTTCTTGATAACATTTGAGTTGTTTAGACCGTTTGACACATTTTCGCTTTAATGTTAATTAAAAATGCATTTAAAACTTCAAATAAACTTAACAAAACTTGAAACTTTAGTAAAATAAGTAAATTCACACAATTTTAAAGATAAAAAACTAAATTAGTGCAAATTTTAAAAGATATGTTGGGAATCCAAGTGAGTTTAAGTTTCACATTGGTTATAAATAAGGAAGTAGAGCATTATATAAGGATAAAGACTCATAAACTCACTGTCTTAAGATTTTGGGTTTAGAATAATGTCAATGTCTTATGTGGTTGGGCTCAAATCTGTGTTGTATATTTCCAGTGAAACTCCTTCTATAAACCTAACCAGATGAACTATTTAAATTTTTTACTAAAAATTAAAAAAGTATAAACATATTTAACCTTTTTAACTAAGTTAAATACGATATACATATACTTTCTTGTGTAGAACTTTTAAATAAGGTATAATAAATTTATCTGTTAATTATCTTATAGCTCTGATTCTTTTATGCGTCCAATAGTTAACAAAGCTAAACAAATGCATTGTTTTAATACATTATAATAATTTTAATAATAATAAAACAAAAAACTATTCTTTATAATTTACTCAATAATATTTTAACTTTCACATGCCATTGCAGTTGCAATTTTTTGAGCATGAGCTACCGAAAGAATCTTTTCTTTTAATCTTCTACTTTTTTTAAGAGAAAGGAGATCATGATATTTTGAAAGAATCAAGGTAATGAAAGGAGTTGATAAATGTTAGCTTTTGGAATTCCACTCTTTGGCCCATAGGATGATGAACAATTCTCTGGAATTGCATTATAACGATATTAAAAGAAATATGATACTATTATTTTTAGTATAGTTATTAAAAAAGATGATTTTTTATATTCGTAATGAAATAAATTAAAAGGTAAAATAATAATATAAAGTAGATATAAAAATATTTTTTATGTGAAAATAATAGTGTCATTCATCTAGAGGACATTGAAGCTTTATCTTATGTAAACCCATCGTTGATTGATAAGTCTTTCTTTCAACACTTCAAAAATTAAAATCAATATTTTTTTTTTTAAAATAATATATGTAAAAGGAAAGAGGTCTTACTATTTAGATTGTAAAATTATTAGCTTTGCATTTGTACCCTACCTAGATGGACTAATAAAATCGCACAGTCAAACCCATTTACATACAATCTCGCAAATGAAGTTGTCAAGTAAGTAACTGATCAAACGAAAGCACATAGCGGCCTAGGCCGCCTACTTCAGAGGACAAAACGTCATTTGTTGACCACTCCAAACTTAAAATATCACCAACAAAGCTCCTTATACTAACAAACATTAACTAAGGGTCTGAGCTTAGCCCAGGCCCATCTAAGACCCAAACAATGGCCCAACCCACAAGAAGGGTATACATAATTAATGACTCTATAAATACATGTGGACCCCAGTAATTAAAGATATACTTTCATTACTCTCTTCATCAAATATTTGACATTTTGAGAGCCTTTTCGTTGACTTGATCATCGGAGTCTTCTCCGCAAGTAACCCCTCAAGGATCCAAATCGCATACATCGACAAATGGCATATACAAACTGAGGAGGGACCAACTCGAGAGATTAAAAATTGAGATAAGGTGATATTTGTATCTTTAACATCTCTTATTTGTTTCCACAGGTTTTATACTCTAATTCAATAATTCAAACTAAGTTGGGTAAAACATGCATAATTGAAGATATAAACTATGACCTTTGACGAGTTTAGCAATGTCATGTCGATCTTTTATTAGTTATTATATTCCTAAACTTAACTGATCAAAAGAGGAAACCTGGTTTACAGTTTTATCTAACTATTGTTATTATTATTTTGCTATTACTTGAGGACAGTGTGGTCGTAACAGCATACAAATGATTTAAAAAAAACAGAGTTTAAACTATTGAAAGAGTAAAGTTATTGGAGGTAGTTGTAAGGAAGTAATATTGATATGCGGAAGAGGATAAAACAATGAAACTGTGCGATTAGCACCACACTGAGTAGTGCAAACTGAATTTTCCTGCAAAGCATGAAGTATATATGTGCATGTTTTCAGAATGGGTCATGCCAACTTAGAGTGAGTTCAAATTTTCCCAAACGCAATCATTAACATAACAGGAAATAGTAGCTGCAGAGCGTCTTCCCCAACATGCACCAAACAGGACATTTATGGTATCGAAAATTTATGATGGTAAATCTGTGAAACACACTTTTGTGTCTGATATTTTGTTGCCCACAATATTATTCCGTTTCTTTCCAACGATCACTTTTTGACTCTCACCACATTTGATAAATAGATAGAGGATTTGGGATTCCCTCGAAAAAACTATTTATAGAACCTGATATATATAATCAATCACCCAATCACTGTCACCCAATATTCGGGAGAATCCTGAGTGCTCTGCTCTTTTTGTTGCCTTTCCTTTGGAAACGAATGGTAATTGATTTTTCACCAAACAAAAACCCAAAGTTTGTGGCAATGCTTTGATATCACTTATTAGGTTTATCGAGGGAATATTATTAGGGGAGAACAAACATCAATGAAATCTGAGTCCAACCACATAAGGTATTGACACTATTTTCAATTTAAAACTTTAAGACAATGAGTTTATGAGTCTTCACCCTTATATGGTGCTCCACTTTTCCATCTTTATCCAATGTGGGACTTAGACTCACACTTGAATTCTTACTAAAGTACGTCGACTTCAGTTGAGTTTTGGTACACAGGGAGAGGAAATTAATTAATTTTCAGTAAAATTAAGTCAGAAGAAACAAAGATACAGCAGCAACCAACCAACACCAACAAAGTTTCTCCTTTTATTTCACCCTTGTGCTTATTTAAAGAACATCTTTTGCATCATGTGGTGGACTTCAGCACTGTTGAATTCAACAAGTGGCGCAAAAAGGAGAAAAAAAAAAATCATTCCACACACACACAGACTCGTACATATATTTATTTTGACGAATAACATGATAAAAATGAAGGAAAGAGAATATAGTGAAATTAAAAAGGAAGTGGGAGAAAAAGGCCTGGTACCCAATCCCAAGCTGTGTACATGGAATAATGTACTACCCCCACCCCCATGATGGCCCAGCCCAGACATTTAACTTTTTGCAACTACAAATTCAGCTCCTCCCCCTCACTTCTTCCACATGCCATGCTCCCTCTCTTCTTCTTCTCTCTCAACTCTGCTATTTCCTCTTTCTTCTTCACCTTCACATTCATTCACAAATGGCTGCCACTCTTTGCCACTCATACATGGAGTCCCAACTCATGGAGTCCACAATACACAGACTCATGCTGTCATCCCCAAAACCAGTTCCTCCTCCCCAAAAATCCATTGATTTACCCTTCAAATCAAACAACCAAGCCTACGCTAATTGGACCAACATTCAAGCTCTTTCAACTGCCCCAAAAGAAATCACAAGTGTCGACACCTACCTGAAACCATCATCACTCAGACTCAGCCCCAAGAGTCTGGAGCTCTGCACCGAAAACCTGGGGAACGAGACGGGCAGCGACATCATAGAGAGCGGCATTGAGTTGCTCTCTTCGCATTCGTCAGAATGTGGCGAAGGTGAAGTGGGTGTGGCGATGATAAGGGAGAAGCAGAAAAGGAAAGCGCGTGAAGGTCGGAGTTTTCCGCCGCCGTTGACAACGATAACAGGATCGGAAACCATTCGAGTGAGGCCCCACAGAGAAGGCGGGAGGCTAGTGCTCCAGCTCACTAAGGTCCCGTCCTCTTTCCGGGCAGAGAGAAGCCCCGGTCGCCTTCGCCTCTGCTTTTGGACTGAAATGCAACATCACCACCACCACCACCACCACCACATTGAAGACGCGGTGGAGGATGACCATGAAGACGAGGTAGAAAAAACACAAGAGCATCAACATGATGACGATGACGATGATGTCGATGATGACGACGACGACGGTGTTGATGCTGTGAATAATGAGTGTGAATGGGAACGCTTTCAAGAACATAGAAAAGAGCGAAAGAGTTGGGGTGTTGAAGGTGTGGTGAGGGTGGAAAGTACCATGTTCGAGTGGCCAAGCAGCAGGTGCAAGGAAGAAGAACATGAAAACATTAATGATTTGTTAATGTATTGGGGGGAACCAGTTCGTTTAATTTCTATTTAATTTCTATTTAATTTCGATCTATCTATGACCTACTTCTACATTTTTTTCCTCATTTTTCTTACTCAATTCCTATCTATTTTATTTTTCCCCAGTAAACTTCCTTCTACTTGGTAGTTATTATCGTTACTCTCTCTCTCTGTCTCTTCGACAACCACAAAACACGGTAACAAACTAGTGTGACAACTCATGACTGCATTAATTGCCGTAATATTTTTTTCTGAAAAAAATGTTAAAATAGTAAGGATTACCAAGCAATCCAATAAAGAATCCCCTTTAATAAATTTGGGTTATATTCTTTTGTACTATCCAAATAGTTATTTTTCACGTATGAGAGACTTTGGGTTTGCATTTCATAATTTCTTTGATATTGATTTTGATTATGATGTCTTGAATCTTTAATCTTGCATGATAAATATCCATATCAATCTAAATCTAATTAAATGTGTCAGGAAAAAAAAAAAGCATGAAGACAAAAACTAAAAGTATGCGGGCGATATAACGCGGAACAGTAGTTTAGGCGCATTTTGAAACGTTTAACTTTTTATTTTTCTTCTTTTTCTCTGCTTTTTATTCCTCTCCTTTTCCCTTTTTCTGTGCCTTGTACTTTAAATATTGAAATCTTTATTGTTACAATTGTTTATTTATCTATTTTTTTTTATATTATTAATATAGGCAAATAGAAGGAATCCCTTTATTAGTAAAACGCACTAAAAAAATACTTTTTGAATTTAAATTCTTTATTGAGTTTCACCGCATTATTCTTTTACTATGTTTTTAAAATATATCGATGAACAGCAATTATGAAATTTAAAAGAAAATTAAAATTTGAACATAATTGATTTTGAATGTTCAGCAGAATCTATTAAAGAATTTAGACTTGTACGACCTCAGAAAGAAAAGTAAAAAAAAAAGTGTAATCATATTAAATGAGCTAGGTTTGATTTCGCCCTTGAAAGTATAGAACTTTTTTCTGATTTCTGGCTATGTATAGTAAAATGTGATAACTTAGTAAATAAAGTGGGAGAGACGTAATTTGGGTAAGAAATATTTAATGAAGAATATAGAAGAAGCGATGTGATTGATAAGAGAAAAAGGAAAAACAGAAAGGAAGAAGTAGCACATCCACAAATTAATAAAAAGAGCGTGTCAGTGATATCGGGAAGATTTGGTTGATCCTGCACTAAAATTCTGGAGCTTGTACGGTCCATTTCAATGAAATGAAATCCATTTTTCTTCTCTTATCTTACCAAAAGAACAAAGCAACTCACGTACAACAGATACACATGCAAATTGAGAAGTGTATATATACATCGACTCTCACAAACCCACGACAGGATTCGTATCCGTGTCGTACCAACTTGGGGGACCAAAAAGATCCGCGACTCTGAAACAAAATCAAAACCATAATCGCCTCTTTATTGTGTTGTGTTGTGGGTTTGATGAAGTTGTGTGGGTTATGAGTGAAAGTGTGGTTGGTGGTGCAGGATGTTGTTGTAAGGGGGGTCGCATGCTCCCAATCACCATGTGCATTGTGCACCAACATGTACCACTACTGTCTGGTCTCCGATTCCTAAATCCTTTTTTATTTAATCAATTTTTTTTAATATCAAACAAAATCAGTTTATAAAATAAGATTTCCACATCACTAATATATATATATATATATATATATATATATTTTATTGTACGTGAAACTAAAAATAGTTAGTCTGTATTTTTTTAAAAAAGGATTCTAATATCATGTTAGAAGTTGAGTTTAAGTCGGTTAAAAATTCAAGTGTGATTTTAAGTCTCACATTGGTTAAAAATGAGAAAATAGAGCACTATATAAAGATAAAGACCCATAAACTCATTGTCTTAAAGTTTTGGGTTGAAAATGATGATAATACCTTATATGATTAGACTTAAGTGGTATTAGCCTTTGTATCTCTCCAGTAATATCTCTCTTTTATCAAAAAGAGTTACACTGTGGAGCATGTTACTCCCTGTACAACAACTTCCCCAAAAGTCATTCAACTAACTATGACTCTTTCCCTGATCCTCGTTAAAATCTTATCAGACTAACTATATATAGCAATGCCTATGTTGGTAGCTAACATTTCATACAGACATTCGTGTGTGCTATTTTATATATGCGACCCATTTATTGACGATGGTGACAATTTTATGGACTAGTTTCTGTGAAAGTATAGTTAGTCCATTTTCGTGTTCTAGTCAAAGTTACAACAAAGTGTCACGTCACTTCATGCATTTGGTTAAATATTCCCTACAAACAAATTTTGATACACGAAAGGGGATTATAGCTAGTTTTTTCCTTCGTTGATACAGATTTTATTTAATAGAAGCTGGTTAAATATAGACATTTTGAATTTATAATGCTGATAAAAAAATGGAATAATAATATGCATATTGATTACTGAAATGTAAATATATAACAACATTGAATTCTTTATATCAATTGAAGTTTATAGTTGGTTAATGATAAAATTTATTATTGATATAATTAGAAGTGACAAGTAAATATGTTTTTTTCGTATTATTTAAACGTGAATCGATTTTGAAAAGCTATTGTTTTAAATTATTAAAACATTTCTCTAATTTATCACGTTATTTATGAAACATTTTATAGTCCTTATAAGTTAACATATATTCTATCACTATTTTGTATATAATTATAGTTTTTAGTTTCTGAATGGTTCAAAGCGATTCCATATACTTGATATCATGATAGGCACAACAACAAAATCTATAACCGGCTCAATTAATTATATTAAAAAAATAGTTTGACTTTAATTCAATTCTATGAAACCAAATTATAAGATAACGTATGGAATATATAATATAATATTTTATTTATTATGAAATTTGTTTTTTTAATTTATATTTAAAACATAAAAATGATGAAAATTCGGGTATATTCATTTTCTAATAATAATTAAAAATGAAATTGTACTCTCCTAGAGGGGAAGAATCCACTTTAAAATAGAGTCAAATTTGTCATCTTCATCAAAGTACTTATCAAACACCTCTCTGAAAACAAACACTTCGAGGTTAGAAGAATTTTCAAATAATTTCAACAACACTTGTACAATCCCATGACGGGGAAAAGAGTGGCAATACTTAGGGGTAAGTTCTAGCTTGTTCAGGTTCCTAAAAGTTGGGATGATTGGTGGGAAAAAATAGAGTGTTCATAATGTGTTAGGACGAACTCAGTGATTTCACATGTTGCAACCCAGTAAAAAAAAGTGGAAGCATGTTGAACTCGTGAAAAGAGATCATCCACATCTTGCAAATGAAACCAAAATCCAGATTTCATCACAGTCTCATCACTAGATACCAAACTTTGAATTATATGCACTTCAAGCATATGATTGGTTACGATCAAAAATTTCATACAGCGTTTGACAACATGATTAGGAACAACCACCACGTTTCTGAGGCATTGTCCACTTTGGACTATGGAACTCTGTCATCCTTAAAAGACGTTTAGAAGAGTGAGGAAAGAAACATTTACAAAAAACTTAGCCCACATGTGTTAATTAATACTAAACCATTGAACATAACACTTTTACTCGTAAAATTTTGGCTGTGAGGTTTTATATCCATGTACACAATTTCTTAATCTGAACATGAACTATATGGTTACCACTTTTCTAGAAATTAAAGTTACGGAGGAAGATTCATCATTTATCGTAATCGTGGGAATTTTACAAAAGACCATTTCCTTCTGAATTCAATGTCACAATCCTTTGAGTACTTTTTGATAGAGAGTATCCTGTTGCAATGTTTTGGTCCAAACATAGAGAGTGTAGCTTAGGGGTAAGTTGTAGCTTGTTCAAGTTCCTAAAAGTTGGGATGATTGGTGGAAAAAAATAGAGAGTGTTCATAATATGTTAGGACGAACTCAATGATTTCACATGTTGCAACCCATTAAAAAAAGTGGAAGCATGTTGAGTTTATGAAAACAAACACTTTAGGTTAGGAGAATTTTCAAACAAATTCAACAAAACTTTTACAATCACTTGACCGGGAAAATAGTGGCAGTAATTAGGGTTAAGTTGTAGCTTGTTCGAAACAAAAATATAGGGTATTATTCGTTTTGGAGCATGGAGTTCCGTTACGATTTTGTCTTTAAAAAACGCTTCAAAAGGTGGATGGAGGAACACTTACACAAAAATTAGTCCACATGTGTTAATTAAAAGAAGTCTCGGAAAGTGTACAAATAAAGGAATATTTAAATTGTGTTTGACAATGATTCTTAAACGATATGTGATTTATTGAATGTAACGAATAATATTATAAAAAATAAAAATAAAAATATTAATATATTTAGTTGTCACGTGATTGTTTTATCCTTCGTGGGTTACAAAATATGACACCCACCGTTTTTTATTTTGTAAGACGGATGTTCTGGAAATACATAGAATGAAAACTTAATTTTATTTTTCTTTTAAGTTTTTTTAAAGTAGTGAAAGTATTTAAAAAAATCTTCATCAATCATTTAATTCTTAAATTGGTATATTTTAGGAACTAATTATTTAAAAAATTATTTAAACAAGTACCTACTACCTAGTTCTTATATGCATTTTTTTTGTTGGTATCTCATATATTTAGCTAGGGATGGCAAAATGGGCCCGGCCCGATGGGCCGGCCCGCCAGCCCGTCTGAAAAAGTATGGACCGGGCCACGAATTTCAGCCCGCCAGCCCATGACAGCACGGCCCGTCAAGCCCGCTGGCCCGTCGGGCCAGCCCACGGGCCAAAACGGGCCAGCCCGCGGGCCGTAAGACAAAAACAGGCGGAATAAGTAAATTAATATTTTATTTTCTTTGGGTATTTTTAATTTTTATTTTCATGTTGGTGTTTGAAATGCAAAGA
>Ga0099822_1008103_pt1 | contig 13471 bp, 10 predicted proteins | sample CowpeawhiteBW_FD_76839 | JGI IMG/M metagenome (GOLD analysis project Ga0099822, IMG submission 76839) | Root nodule microbial communities of legume samples collected from California USA - Cow pea white BW | ecosystem: Host-associated > Plants > Roots > Nodule | place: USA: California | collected... | reverse complement strand
TATATATATATATATATATATATATATATATATATATATATATATATATATATATATATATATATATATAAGGGTTTACTAGTAAATACAAGATTCAAAGTAATGTTAATTAGTCGTAAAATTTTCCGGTCGTGAATTAAATGTGAACATTAAGGATTTGTATCTCTTCTATATTTCTCGAACACGCAATTCAAGAATTTAATTGTACATTAAATTTACCTGTCTTCGTGACAGTCTACTCATGTCTGAGGACTTTCTTTAAACAAATCTGACTTGATTTTCTTATTTTCGTTAAAACATAAAAACTTGAATAATCCCAAAATGATTTCACTTGTGCAACACTTCTTGGTTGCACTGTTTCTCTAAGGCAACTGAACTAATGCTTCACTTTGGAAACCCCCATAATTCAAAATCAATTTATGCTAATCCCATATTTTTAATAATCTCTGCACGATATTATCCTGATATCTGTTCCTTTCACACATTATTTTTCGAAATTTCGCCACTTCAATATTTTCTATTTTATTTGGATCAAACTCACTATACTACAAAGAAAATGAATGAATGGGAATACAACAAACCTAGCAGCCCAAAACTGACCAAAACATGGACGGCATCAGAATTTATGGGCATATATGTTGTGTTGTTGATCTGTAGTTTTGTCTATGGACACGATGAGACCCTTGACACTGTGGTCGGCGATCTTATTCCAAACTTCCAGGAATAGAAAAGAAAAACATCATCATATCGATATTGAAACAATTCATCTTCGCTTTTTCCCACTACCTTTATGCCAAAGACTCTACCACACACACACCAACTTTTGAAAAACCCAAACACTTTCGTCAGAAAATTCCACCGCAACTCTGCGTTCCTTTATGGTGCAATGTAATTTCCAGTTATAATTTTCTAAATCTACATGATATATTTGAATAAATTCTATACAGGAATATTAGAACCACAATTAATATTGCTTATTCTAAATTGTATAATTTGTCAGATTACAATTTGGTATAGAAAAAGAAACATAACACGATAACAACCAACTCAATATAAACCTAATCAACTGTGCCTCCCACTAGTTGGCTTTGCCGTTCTTCATTCAGCCAACGTATAAGCGTGTGTTTAAAAATATGTTGGTGGGGTGGTGAAAGGAATTTCTTTGCATTTTTTAGTTGAAACTATTTTTAAATTTAGATTATGTCACCAACCAATCCCTAATTCTTCTCAAATTTTATATATTTTTTCAGTGTTTTGTCCTTTTTTGAACCCATCTCAATTCTTTTGAAAAGTGAGAGAGGCACTCAAGCACATATTGAAAAACGCATCATGACGTGTGTCTTTGAATGAGATTTATCAAATAAATTTATATTAAAATTATTTTGAAGAAAACCATACTTTATCATCAAACAAAAGAGATTATAAACAATTTTATGTATATGAAAGCATATTTCAAAAAATAATTTAATCCAAACATATGTAAGATATAGTTTTTTTTTAAAGAAAGCAAAGGGAAAAAAAACAAGATCATGGTTTTTTTTTTTTCAAACATGGATGTATATTTTGTTCAAACATAACTGTATTTAAATAAAATGAAATCATTATGAATAACAAAGTTTAAAAAGAAAATATTGAATACTTAAGATTAAATTATAAATGAATGATTAAACCAAACTAATTCTGTATAAACTTTTAATAGAATAATACAAGATGATATGATAAAAATGTAGAATGATTTCACGTGGGTATATATTCACGTCTTCTTATTCCTTTGGTCTTTTGATTTTGTCGTTTTTGTGGTGACGCCATCTTTCTCATCAATTACTCCAACTACACGACAACAACGCTCAACAAACTTTCGTACGTATATCTCTCAAAATCAAAAGTGTCAATATTTTTATAAGACAACACCTGTTTCGTTGATGCCAATTTGCCATAATGAGACAAACAAAAAAAACCTTGACTTTAGACCCACTTTTTAATTTATTTTTTTCAGGAATAAAATCAATGTTTCCTCTATTTTTTTTTTTGTTGGGACGTGTGATGTATGGAGATACAGATTTTTTAAATAATGATATAATGAAAAAAATAAAGAAAATGATTTTCTCCTGAGTTTATTCACATGTATCATCCCGAGTATATCAACTTTCTCCTGAATTCAACGAAAAAGGTTTCAGCACCACATATTTGACATGTTGGTTCATGTCCAACAACCGTCAACTTTCTGCTACCAAAATTTCAAATTTAGATTCCATAATTGCATAATTAATCTGTATGTAGAAGGTATTTTCAAACTTTATGTGAAAGGTATTTACACCGCGACTAAAAAGCTAGCTTTTTGCAGTGCTAAAAGTTAGGAATAGACAAGTTAATATAATTGTGCCACGACTTTTAGACACCCATATAAAAAACGTTAAATTTATTTAGGAAACTTTTAGAGAAATTGTAAATCTTGCAAATTTAGAAGAAATTAAATGTCTAAAAACAAACATTAGGCACTTTAGATTTTGGACCCTTGTTACTATTGTTCCGTAAGCCCAAGCCCAAGCCCGAGTTAGTGACGTAGTTGGGTAGGCTTAGACCAAGTGGTTAGCCCATCTGTGTGAGTGATGTCTCAACCCATACAATTCCATGATACTCGTTCCTGTGTACTGGATTAACGGATTTCAGTTATTTGGGTTTTTTTTTGGGGGGAGAAATGAATAGAGAAGAATTTAAGAAAAGCGTTTTATTGATTTTTGGAGATCTTGATCTGAAAATATCGGTGTTGGAGGATGAGGATGAGGAAGAATGTGGTGGTGTTGGTGAGCACAAGTATCGCGGTGGTGGTGGTAGGGGCATTGATCAGAAAATGGAAGCAATGGAAAGAACAACAATTGAGACACGTGAAACAAATAATAAGGAAGTTTGCTAGGGAAAGTGCCACCCCATTATCGAAGCTTTGGCAAGTAGCTGATGATATGGTGTCCAGCATGAAAATCTCTCTTGCTAGTTCCGATGAATCCCCCACTCTCAACATGGTCGTTTCCAACGTTACATCGCTGCCACTTGGGTACATGTTTCTCTTTTTCATCATCGTACGTATGTGATTTTACTAAGGAGTATTTTCATTTTTATTTTTATTTTAAATTACATTGATTTGCACATGGCAGAGATGAAGAAGGATTCTTTTATGGGGTTAGTTTGTATGGAAGGAATTTGTTGATGTTGTGTGCGCGACTGGGAGGAAAGAAGAAGCCTATCTCTGCCTTACAGAGACAAGATATTTCCATCCCTGATGCTGTCTTGGCTGGTCCTTCTCTGGTACTTTTACCATAAATATTAATTCATTTTCTATGAATCTACGTGTGCATTATAATGCCCCAAGCACACCTCAACCTTGTTTTCCCAGGAAATCACTGATTACATAGCTACAGAGATAGCTAAGTTCGTTTCGATGCATCCTGAGATTGAGATTGAGGACAGTGAACCCGTCGAAAACAAGAAATTCGGCTTCACCTTGTCATATCCAGTTCATCAAGCTATGCCTTTCTCTGACACAGCATCACAACACAAAAACGCAAACAACCCAGTTGAGTTTAATTAGTACACATACATACATACATAAATGCTAATCCTTTTTCGTGTTGGAAGACCAAAACATTCATGTTGTGGAAGCAGGTTCGCCAGGGAATGGTGAAGGACCTAAATCGAGCGTTGGCGACCCATGGAATGACAATGCCCGTTGTTTCACTGGTTAGAGCCCTATCAATTAATTTTGCAAATGTTACATTTTTCTGGGCTCTCTCTGTCTTTCCACGTCTGAAGCAATAGTAGATTCAAAACATTAATACTGAATAGGTTGATGAAACTATTGGAGGCTTGGCCGGTGGAAGATACTATAACAGGGAGAGCGTGGCTGCAGTTACCCTTGGCACCACCACAAATGCTGCTTATGTGGAACCAGCAGAGGAAGTTGCCAGCGATTCCGCACAGTTTCCCAATTCAAGTGAACTGGTTAGTTAATTACTATTACTATATCCATGCATGTGCCACAAATTATCAAATACTCCTCAACAATAATTAATTATATGCCATGAAGAGATTAGTTTAATTACGCAACTTAAATGATTAATTCGGTTGTAGTGTTGCAGGTGATTAGCATGGAGTGGGGAAACTTCAATTCCCTTCATCTCCCTTTAACATCGTATGATGCCAGTGTAGATGCTGAAAGCTCAAATCCTGGTAGCCAGGTATATATAGCTCCTGAAATCACTGTTAAACATTTACCATTGTTATAAATACATACCAATACAAATCATCTACAATTGGCAACTGAGTCTTCTGTTTTTTACCTCATCAGGTTTTCGAAAAGCTTATTTCAGGAAAGTATTTGGGAGAAGTTGTGAGACATGTCTTGTTGAAGTTGGCCAAGGAAACAGCCTTGTTTGGAAGCACAGTGCCTCCCAAGTTAATGATTCCCTACTTAATCAGGTTCCTCACCCATAAATACTCCATCTATTGGAAGCCTTTATCACTTTATTGCATAACTTTTTCTGTGTTTGGTTCAGAATTTATTTTTTTCAATGAAATCAAATTTGTAAAATTCTTCTCGATTAAAATTACCCTCTTAAGATCCTTCTAAACATTGTTTCCAATTATAACTTTTAGAACATATAAGTGAGAGATCCTTTCTGATTCATTTAACGTGTTTAAAACAGTGTTAAAAAATTCTTTTTTGATTATAGAATCTGACCAAGTATTAAATCTTCATCTAGTTTTGACTTCTCAGAACAGAAATGGGTGAGTTTTAGAAAAGCAACCAAAGTTTTCACTTAGAAAATGAATGAGCTAGCATGAATGAATATGTAGTAGAGACATTGTAATTCAAATAATGAGACTTATTTGACACTTTGTGCAGGCCCTCTGATATGGCTGCCATGCATCAAGATACGTCGGAGGATCGTGAAATAGTGGGTGAGAAACTTGGAGAGATTTTCGAGGTAAGAATGTAGATTTGAGCTTTGTAATGATAAGATCCATGGTAGCGAAAAAGGTAAAAAAATGAATTAACATGTATAATTGGTAATTGGACAAAGCACAGATCCATAATTGTTGTCCAATGGCACGGGAAGCGGTGGCTGAGGTGTGTGACATAGTAGCAGAGAGGGGTGCACGATTAGCGGGAGCAGGAATTGTGGGAATAATTAAGAAGCTAGGAAGAATTAAGGATAGAAAGAGTGTGGTGACGGTGGAAGGTGAGCTTTATGAGCACTATCGCATTTTCAGAAATTACCTTCATAGCAGTGTGTGGCAAATGCTTGGCAAAGATTTTTCAGACAATGTCATCATTGAACATTCACATGGTGGTTCTGGAACTGGAGCTTTGTTCCTTGCTGCTGCTCAAACTCAAGCACACCATTCAGATTATTGACCCTTTACACTCAACACTTTTCTTTTCTTTTGAGCTTGCTGTTCTGAGAACAAAAATACACTGGTGGATGCACCAGCTAAATTGGGCTGCTGCTGGTGATTGTAGACAACAGTTATTTATTGAGTTTGGACATGCACCAGCTACGTTGTTTTTACTTATAAAGGTTTTTTGAGATTGGATTTCAACAATCATACTATTTATTTTCCATAATGGATGAAAAAACCCGCATCGAAAACACTAAGAACGTGACCAATGTTATCCAACAATCACCATCTCTACAACATTGATCGTGCAATCCCTCGCTCAACTTCCTCTGTGACATTTTTCAAATATCACACATCAACCACCTTCATTATCGTTGCATGACGCTATACTCCTCAATAACACCTTCAATTAGTATCTTCACATCTCCCAACAACACATTCTCTTCAACTCACTTTCATTCCCACAGAATTACCTCTTTAAACAAAAAATCGTTACCTCACTTTCATGTTTTTCAGCCCCGTTGTTTGATTGTTTATTATTAGGGTAATATTGGTATCAACTCAATGCAAGGCTGAATTTGATTTTCCTTCGATGTTTTTTTCAACTTCTAAAGTTATATAAGCTTACAATATCACGAAACATATAATCCAGATTTAATAAAATAGATACGATCTAAAAACTTAAATTCTTATTAGCTAAATCAAATTGAATACTTTTTTTTTTTCAATTTCATTTAAATTACATTAACTTTAGTTTGTTTAATCTTTCGAAATTGGATTTAAATTTACTTTTGAATTAGTCTTTAACTAGATCCAATTTATCAAAAACTTGGTCCAAACTGACAAGGTTCGGTGCAACTCAGTTGAAGTTGAGTTTAATCCAACCTAGTCTAACTTGATCTCCTCTAGCCCAAGCAAGCTAAATATGGGTCTAAACCAACTCAACCAATGTGAGTTTATTCAATTTGTCTTAAATTGGATCTAGCTAGACATGCACCCAAGCCCACTTGGGATGACGTGGACTTAGGCTCACTTGAGCTTTGTCCAACTCATTCCAACTTAAACTTAACCTGTCTTAACTCAACTTGATTCCTATCAAACTCTTCCCGACTATGGCTCAGTCTAAAATGGACACACTTGGACTCGATTTAGACTTGAATTGACTCAACCTTGCTTCATCTTGGGCTAACTTGAGTCATGTAAGCACGAGGTGACTTAACTCGACTTAGACTCAATTCAACTAGGCTTAACCTCTCCTAATCTCACCTGGGCACCACTAACTTAGCTTGACTTGACCCTACTCAAATTGATGTGTCTGGCCTAATTCGACCTAATCTAGGCTCAATCGAATCTAATTTCATTCAAGTCATACCAATTTGACATTGTTGTAGCCCAACTTAATTTTAATTTGACTTACCTTGATCAAGACTGATGTAGGTATGACCTCACACAACTAGAATTAGTCTTCAACTTGAGCTCAAGCACTATCCAATTTGACTTAAGCGAGCCCAATTAAGCTGATCTATGTCAGTTTCACTTGTGCAGAGCCTGACCCAATCTAACATTGTATAACTTTACCCTAATGAGACTTGACCTTGCATGAGTTAGATACAACTCAATTGATCTTTCTTGAACTTGACTTGATTTAACATTTCATAGCTTGAACTAACCTATATTATTTCGATTTTGAAATTTTAAAATTCCAATAATTATTCAATTTAACTTCAATTAAACCGATTCAACTTAATATGCAAAAACCTGAATTTAAATTTGAGATCAATTCATTAAAATATATCTAAAATGATATAAAATTTATATAATTATGAATTTGAATTTTGTTATCTATTCCAAATAGCAAGCTGCCTATGTATAGAAATATTAAATATTTGCATACAAACTCGGTGGGAGTAGGAACGTGCAGTGGTGGTGGGCAGTGGTTTGGATTTCGAAAACTCTGCCATTGTTCCAACTCTTCAATTCTTTATCTTTTCATTTCTTTTCTATACTTGTCTCAATGGAGATCAATTTATAAGTTTTATGTCATTGGGTTTAATTCGTGTGAAGCTTCGGAATGTTAAAAAATATATACACTCTTGACTTCCATCGATGAAAAAGGTAAAATATTCAATTAAAGTTTATTCTTTTGGAAGATTAGAAATGCCCATTTTCCTTCTTACTCAGTCCATAATTTTAAAATTGACCATGTACATGTTTTAAATTAAAAGTTACATAAATATATGTTAAAAACTAAACAAATAAGTAGTTGAGAAATCATATCATGCTATTAATCATCAATTAATACCAATGTGTAAGTTTTACTTCATATTTGGCTTACTCGGTGTATATGGTAGAAGCCAAGAATAGGATAGTTCAGGAAGTTATGATGAAACAGGTAAAGAAGTCGGCATGGTGGATAAGAAAGTTGAATGAGACTTTTTCTTAAATTATAATGTGAGATTCGATAACACTCCATTATCTAATTTAATAAGGTAAACAAGTCATAAAAATTGGATAAGACTCCGCTAAATCTTGTTTAATCAAGACATATTTTAGTAAACAAGTAAGAAAAAAAAAACACATAATGGGGGGTTTCTTATCAAAATTAAGGGTAGGTGAGAATGTTATGGGTAGACATAGGTTATGTATTTGGTAAAGTATTTCCCTCCACTTATTTCTGTATAAATTAAAACACATTTGTTAGCCTTATAAATATTATTTCGTAGCAACTCGTAGCGTTTTTTATACCCTAATTTAAGTGATACCTTTTAAAATATCAACATCTAGTTTCTATATTTTTTATTCTTTGCAATAATTATTTAATTTGTATCTAACGTAAATTTTATCATACTTTAAATATGATAATCACTCCATAAATAAGCTTATTGACAATATGACATTTACTTAACATATGCTATTTTACTTAATCAAATATTTATAATTTAATTTCATCTGAACTGAAACTTAGTTTTTTTACTTTTAGATAATTTTACAAAAGGATGGTTAGAAATCTTGTTTTTTGTTTCGTGAAAAATATTGACTAAACCAAGTTACCATATCTCATATCTCTTGTGACAAAATTTTATGGAGGATTGGAATTCGATATTTGTACGATATCTTTTAATGAATGTAATATACTCAGTGTGATGTGAAAAGAGGAAAAGGTATTTAAATTATCTTAGACCTTGACTTCTAAGTGATGTAAAGCTATTGAGTGCGGTAGGAGCATTAAGGCCTCCAGTCAAGATCTAAAGAGAATGAGCGGAGCATCTCCAATGGAGGGCTTAAGGGACTAATGGTTCGCATGTTGAACTTCGCTATCATCCCCACGGACAATGTCAATATTCCGATCTCAAAACATCGTTAGGGTCAATCACCATGCATATGAGGTATTGTCCGCTTTGGAGCATTGACTTCGTCACGGTTGTGTACTCAAAATAACAAACTTAATGTTTTTCAATTTGATTATAAAACGTTTGAGTGTTTTATGCATCTACTTTTAGAATAAATTTCACAAATAATTCACTTACATTGTGGATCAAAGCCACAAAACACTTCAACTCACCGGATCTTCGTGTTATATTAACTAGAATAAACAATTCATGCATTTCTTGTCACAAATAACATTTTTTGTATTTTTTGTTATGGATGGAATAATAGAGGAATCAAAACAAAAATAAAGTGGAGAATGATAGATGAAGAAGAGGATGGTAACAAAGGGTTTGCATGAATGTAAATTGTAGAAAAGTAAATTACCAAGCATAAAATAAGAACCGGTAAAGAAAATCAATGGAAGCAAAGACTGAAATTGCTAAGACCAACATAGATTTTGCCTTTTCTTCATGTTCACAATGTCAGCATGTTTGAAATTATATCCACTTTTTGTTATATTTGATCTATCTATTTATATTATTTCTCTTATTTTGACAGTTACTTGACACAATAAAATAAAAGAAAAAACACATGAATTAGGTCTTAAAACTAGTCCATTGGACCATATATCCTTGTTGCTTTCACTATAGTCGTTATAACATGTAACTACCATTTCAAATTAGCTTTAGTTCTTAGTTTCAATTACTTTCCTTTCACTCGTTTTCTTTGTTTGCATTTAACCTATTTCAATGTCTTTTTACTCTAGTCAAGCTTCTTTCGATGTCTCAACAATGTCATTTGCTTGATTCTTCTTCTTGATCTTCCTTGTCTTAATATCTTTCTTTTCCACCTCTTGTATGATAACGCACCTGTTGATTTCTCGATTATGTTATTTCCTTCACACCTTCAACACAAATATTTAAATTATGGAGAATGATATATAGCATTGGTTCCATCATTTGTACATGAAAAGTTAGAATAATTAAGTTCATTAATTAAAAGAATATAAATGCATATAACAAATTTTATAAAGACAAAAATATCCTTTAAAATTTTTAAGTAATAATTCTCTTATACAAATAAGCACTTTAATTGTTTAATTTCTTTTACTTTTTAGATTTTTAACACTATTTTTTATTGATTTTTCTGTTATTTTTCTATGCTTAATTATATTTTAATTTTTAGCAACATTAAAATATAGTTATTTTATTATTTAATTATTTTTTAACTTTTATTAGTGAGCATTAAATAAAATATTAAACACATTTATACAACATTCATGGATATTTTTGTACTTTAAGTCAAATCAAATTGCATTAATGATCATTAGGTCATATTTCTTTTAATATTATAATTATCTAAGGACTTTTGTATGATTCAATACGTATTAATTATTCTTAACCGGTGTCCATAGGTTACTGGTCAGCAAGACCCTTAAATTATTTCTTATTAAAAATAGTTTTGGTTCTAATTATATTTTAAATTTTTAATCTAGCTAGTTGTAAATATTCTATCTAAGACTATCGTCGTGAGTTTTTATAACTCATGACTGTTTACTTTAAAAACTTAGTAGTTTTGAAATTTTAATTTTAGCTACAAAAACTAAATTTGATTATAGAAACCAAATTTTAATTTTAATTGAAGCTCTTTTAGTGATGAAAAGGTTCCAATGTTACCCAGAATGATCTTATATGTAGCAATAAAGCCCATCGTGGAGACAGTGTATGTATTTTAAAAACCTAACACGTAACTTTTACTCTTAATTTTTTTTTTAATTATAATTAATTATATTTTGCATATTTTTTAGGATAAATTGTAAACTGCAATATCATTAGAAAACAAAATTTACATCTCTTAATTTTTTTCAAATTATAATTAATTATATTTTGCATATTTTTTAGGATAAATTGTAAACTGCAATATCATTAGAAAACAAAATTTATGTAACGTCTCATTTAATTATTACGCGGAATTAAAGGAAAAGTAACACGTAATAGTACTATAGCGTAGTCCTGGGGTCCTTAACACAACCTCTACAACCTGGGCATACCATGATGCCAACGGAAACCAAATACAAGTCTAGCAAAAGAGAAAAGGGTAGCAAGGCGTAAAACAATACATGGGCCATAGTCCTAACGAAAATCATGAAGGAAAGAAATATAAAGTCCAGCCCAGATGGCTAAGCAGCGAAATTGTCATTTCCTTGCTGACCGCGAGAACCTCGCCCATCTGCTCCCATCAACTAAATTGATGATCATCGCAAGAAAGAATAGCCACATACAAGACAATCATACAACAAATAGGGTAAGCTAGAGCCAACAACATTCTCATCATACAGTCAAATATATTTTCATCATTCAATATCCATACGACAACCAAGCATGTTATGACTTCCAATCGATACATTACGACTCGACTCGATACATCCAGATACGTATAATCTGGTCGGATTCAGCGGATGCTTGCACTTGTGGTGGATGCCTCTGCTCACCCCCGAGCTACTCACCCCTGAGCTATGTGTTACAAGTGTTACAATGGATCAATTTTCCCTCACCACAAGGTTAGCCCTTAATGAATTTCGGGCCTCCTGCTACTCTCACCACGGGAGTCAGTCCGTTCTAGGTGAGACTAACTAACTCCTTAGAGTGTCAGGATGCAACCTTACCTTGAATCCTTACCTAGTCATACAGATGGGGCACCACCATGGACACCCACTAACAGGGGCCATGGAATTACGTCCCGACCACTGAAGCGCGACCTTGGGAATCTCACCTAGAGATCCCCAAGGACTTACACACTGACACGGACCAAACTTTCTTAATCAACCAAACAGATTCAACATGCATACACACAACCTATATACATATATATAAAATTTCTCGTAATCCACCTCTTTCGTATTTCCAACCAAACCATGCCAACTCATTGTTCTCGAACCCAGAATATGGAGCTCTGTCTCATACCATTACCATGCCACATTGATATCAACCCTTTCATGTCTCATGTCGAACTCATACCAAGCTCATCATTTCAATTTCATGAATCATCTCATACAATTATCATGTTCACATCATGTTAAAACTCACAAATCACAACTCATACACCACCTCATTCATACAGGCCATTCAGTTCACGAATTTAAAGGTAATACTCATATAAGCATGTTGTCCACTTTTTGAAATCAAGGAAACATCAAGGCCAACCCCTTTCTCGCCCAACATCTCGCTCAGGCAGAAAGGTCTCGCCCAGGCGAGGAGGACCCTGGCTCAGGCGAGCTCCCTTCGCCTAGGCGAGAGCTCGACTTCCAGTATGAGAACCCTATACGCGTTCTCGCTTAGGCGAGACCCTCCTCGCCTAAGTGAGACGTTCGCTCGCCCAAGAAGTACAGTGGGTCGCCTAGGTGACCCTTCGTGGAGAAATACACAGGCGAGTCCCTGTTAATCTCGCCTAGGCGAGGCAGGCTCGCTTAGGCGAGTTTAACAGACTCCGCCACTGTTCCTCATTGCCATCAACACAGTTCATGCCCAGCAACAACACAAATCATGCCATACACTCACAGTCACATATAAGCACGAAAATCACAAACCACCATCAAAACTACCATCATTGCACCAAATAATAGGGTTCTAGCTTCCCTTACCTGGAAGTAGCTAGAAGGTGCCTCGACTCTAACCAACGGGGCACGACAGCTCAAGAGAGGACTTGCGAACTGAATAAGACAGTGGAACAGGGTTAGGAACTAAGCTCACAGTGAAACCCCACTGTATAAACGGACAGATGCTCATGGAGAAGAAGTGTGAGCTGAAAGATAACTTACGTGGAGTAAGAACTGGGTTTGAGTTAGCTCGAAGAATGGCTTGGGGAGAAACCCTAGCAGAGCGTCTTGTGAGAGCAGTGGGGATGACGACTGGTTTCTAAAAGAGTGAAAGTGTATGCATTAGGGCAGACTAGGATCAGTTTTATCCTTTGGGCCAACTCTTAGGCCCATTAGATTTAGGGCAACCCTATAAGTTAAAGACATAAAAAAACAGGGCCTTACAATTTACATCTGTTTAACAAGATATATGGCGTTTAAAAAGTCAGGAGAGATCTTGTTATTAAAGAAAAAATATTTTCTTACTCATCTTATTGTCAATCTAGTCTTTTATTATAAATTATAGCACTTGAAACATAATTTAAGTAATGATATCCTCACTCTCTTCACTATCTTTTCATTGTATGAAACAAAAATTTCTCAAATTTTAAAACATATTGTATTTTTTATTTATGTTAATTGCCTATTACTTTCGATCTACCTTCTACAATTACATATCTAGAATTAGTAATAGCTCTTAACATGAATTATTCATTATATGTTCAAAGTTTAATTTACATCTTAAAAAATATTAACTTAGTTTTAGTTTATATATTTAAAAAGTTAGTAAATATTATAATCATATAAAATAATATTTATTTTATGAAATATATAAACAAAAAACACTAATTTTTACTCAATCTCATACATATATAAAACAATAAAAATATATTTTATTTCTATTATGCAAAAGTAAATTAACTTTAACAAGCAATATATATATATATATATATATATATATATATATATATATATATATATATAAAAAATATATATAAATTATATATATAATATGTATAAAAAGTTTTTTTTATAATTTTTAAAAATGTTATATTTTTTATTTTTATATAT
>Ga0099822_1008096_pt1 | contig 13482 bp, 3 predicted proteins | sample CowpeawhiteBW_FD_76839 | JGI IMG/M metagenome (GOLD analysis project Ga0099822, IMG submission 76839) | Root nodule microbial communities of legume samples collected from California USA - Cow pea white BW | ecosystem: Host-associated > Plants > Roots > Nodule | place: USA: California | collected... | reverse complement strand
TACTCTCACCACAGGAGTCAGTCCGCTCTAAGTGAGACTAACTGACTCCTTAGAGTGTCAGGATGCAACCTTAACTTGAATCCTTACCTAGTTATACAGATGGGGCACCACCATGGACACCCATTAATAGGGGCCATGGAATTACGTCCCGACCACTGAAGCGCAACCCTGAAAAGTCTCACCTAGAGACTCCAAGGAATTACGCATTGACACGAACTACATCATAATCAACATCAAAGGAATGCTCATCATACATATAACCTCAGATCAACCTTTATAAATCATACTCATTCATATACCACGGCGAAATCAATACCAGCTCACTCCAGCTGGAGCACGAATACAGGTTTGTATCATAATACCACAACCACGTCCCTTTAGTACCAACCATCTTGTAAAGTTTCATACCAAATCATACATACAGTTTAATAACTACAAATTTCCATGCTTTTTATCGAGTCTCATACTTTAATCAGGGTGGAATCACGCCACAGACAGTTCACAAACACCAACCACGAAAAACAACAGCACGGCCTACAGCGGGTCTTGCTCAAGCTAGAGACCCTCGCTCAGGCGAGGGGAGTGCCCTCGCTCAAGCAGCAGGCTCTCGCTTAGGCGAGACTGCGTCAAGGGGCCTGGGAGTTTTCGCGAGGGCTCGCTCAGGCGAGGCCATCTCGCCTGAGCGAGATGATTTTTCGCTCAAAACACAATCCACTCGCCTAGGCGAGTATTCGAGGAAACTCTTGGGCGAGGACCTGTAATTCTCGCTTAGGCGAGATGAGCTCGCCTACAGGTTCCTCCCACTGTTCGACACCTACAAACCCAGAAACAGTACACTCACACACCAAACATTCAAACATAATTCCATATACATTCAATATTGTCACATGCACGCAACAGATGAATAAACCACACAGTTTATCAACCACAGATGAATAGTCTAGCTTCTCGTACCTGGGAGATGTTAGCTAGAGTTCTGATACTCGAGCGGTGAAGGACAGTAGCTTAAGGAACGGCTTCGTGAACTAAAACCAGTAGGACAAGTTTAAAATGAGCTCACTAGAAAGCTCTAACTGAGAACGTAAAGAAGAGACGAAACGAACATAGAGCTCGAGTTGGGAGAGACTTACGCGGAATGGAAGAATGAGGCTGAGCTTTCTAGACTGACTTCTCCAAACCCTAGCAGAGGATGACGACAACTGCTCTAAGAGGTGAGTGGAAATCTGTTTTCACGAAGAGTGGTTACAAGTTAGGGTTTTAGGGTAACTTAGGTCAGAAATCGAATTGGGCCAACCCCAGTTAGGCCCAAAAGATTGGACAACCTTTAAAATTAAGAGGGCAGAAATAATTGGGCCTTACAGTTAATGTTATATTATTGTTGTTGTTGTTGTTGTTATTATTATTATTATTATTATTATTTATAGGTTAAAATATTTTTTATCCCAATTTTGGTCAAGTTTTGTCAAATCAGTCCGAATTTTTTGTGTGCTCAAATATGTCTCAATTTTTGCTAATTTTGTTCAATTTTGTAATTTTTTGCTAACACTATTTAAATTATTAACGACCATAAACAATGACTGCCACGTGTACTTTCGTGGATTTTTTTTAAATTTATTTATTTTTAATTTTTTTTAATTATTTTTAAATGTTGAGTGTCAACCCAACAACGTGCCACATGTTAGAGTCAATGTTTTATATTCAATTTTGTACTTATATTCATTATTTTTGTTCAATTTACTCCTAATTATTTTTAACATTAACCAATTTGTTCTTTTTCCAAATTAAGACCAAATTTAATATTTACATTAAAATTCACATTTTTTATTAAATATATTAAAATTCACATCATTATAACTTTTATATAAAAATTAAATTATCCCAATTTTAAAATGGACAAAATTGCTCAATTTTAAACAAAATTAGAACTAAATTGAACAAAAATAACAAATATAGGGACTAAATTGAATATAAAACATTGACTCTGAAACGTGACGCACTATTGGATTGACATGTGAACATTTAAAAATAATAAAAAAACTAAAAGAAAAATTAAAATAATTAAAAATATCACAAAGTGACATGTGATAATCACTGTTCATTATCGTTCATAATTTAAACAGTGTTAACAAAAGAATAACACATTGAACAAAATTGACAACAACTTGAACCTATTTGAGCACAAAAAAGAATTATGACTGATTTGATAAAACTTGACAAAAATTTGGAAAAAAAAATATTTTAACCTTATTTATATTATCATTGTCATTATTAATATTATCGTTTTATTATTTTAATCATTACTGGTAGTAATCTTATTATTTATACCGTTCTTACCCATTAGTATTAGAATTAATAATTTTTATTTTTATTATTAGTATTAATATCAGTCATAGTGTAAGTATTATTACTACTATTACTATTGTTATTATTATTGGAATATTTTAGAATTATAAAATAACAAACTCATAAAATTTAAAAGTTTAAAAATTTAAAAATTACATAATCATAAATTATAAAATTATAAATTATAGATTTTTAAAATAATAAAATAACATATGATGATAATTAATCTAGGTGACATGGCAAGATAATAATTACATCACTCCCTTAACCGCTACATCACTCCCTTAACCACTACATCACCCAATAATCAGAAAAAGTAAACAACAGGGACTCAATTGAAAAAATTAGATTTATTGAGTACTCAATAGAGTCCAAAAGTTCAAAAATTTATTAAGAACTCAATTGTAAGTTTTTAAATATATTAGGGACTTAAAACATAATTAAGCCTCATTATTAATGTTACTATTATTATTATTGTTGTTGTTGTTGTAAATAAGTAAAATGAGTTAATATAAGTTTGAACTCCCACATCGGATGAAATTGATTAAGCTAACAAGTATATTAGTAAGATGATACATCAAATCTCATGGGGAGAAGATTTTTATCATTCAAAAGGAGTTTAAAGTCCTAAGTGATTGAGATAACTAGTATATAAGTAAAATGACACATTAAATGTCATGAAGAGGAGTATAATTTTGTAGGGCTTTCAACATATGAGGAACAATAGCAACCTAAGTTATACAACTTTCAAAATTGGAACACTATATCAACTCTAGTTATAGGACTTTCAACATTAGAATCACATATCTTACCTATGATCAATAATATAAAAAGCTTCATGAAACAACTTTGCGTACGCATGTGAAAATTTTGCAAGAATAAAAATGTCGCACCACACTCAGTCAATTCAATTTAGAATACCCACCTCATCCAATTCCATTTGAACTTTCTACCAAATCTAAAAATTTGACATAGAAATACAACTCAATATTAAATTTTGATAGAAAAATAAATTTGAATTTCGTAATTTTATTAAAGGGTTAAAAAAATATTGGATAAAAAATCACATTCCAACTAGGCCAATAACCATTAAAAGATACATAAAGAATTCATCAAAAGTTCAAACAAGAGGCAACTCAAACTTTTTTTATGTGAACAAAGAAAGTCAAAGTCCACTTTGACAAATTTTTTATAACGAGACAACTAAAAATATATTCATATGGAATTTGCACGGTGAACTAAGAAAATCAAAGTGCGATTCAATAATTCCAGATGATACAACTCAAAATATACCCTTATGAAACGTGCACTGTGAACCAAAAAAGCAAAGTGTTATTCGCCAGTTCCATTTAGTGTGATTGCCCAATTCAAGTTATAGGGTTTCAAAATTGAAGCCACAATTTATTCTAAGAACGAATAAAATAATAGATCTTTAAGATGTCAAATCCATAACAATTTATGTTGGTCATAAATTTACTATAAAGTCAAATTGTAATCTGATAATTCCACACGAAATTAGACTCACAAACCATCATTGTTTCTGTGATAACTAAACATTTTCATTTTGCAAAATGACTCAAACTGTTAACTCGAATATACTTACACCTTATCTTGACTATGAATACATATTTCAAATTGTGCTCCCTCAATCTCAGTGTGGTTGCACACCCAAGGTACACACCCAATATTCCAATTGTAATCTTCCGATATCATTCGGACTTAAGGAACTGTCATAAATATAATAAAGCATTCATCTAGCAACTAAATAATGAGCAACAACTCAAATATAAGTACATGAAATTTGTATTCTGAATAATTTTTTTTTATAGAGCTTTCAAAAATTGGAGACCCAATATCAAACCAAGTTATAGAACCTTCAAAATTGGAGGCACTCTACCAACTCAAGTATTGGACTTTCAAAATTAGAGGCAAAACTATTACCCATTGTCAACATTCAATTTTGTCCGGATAAATAAAATTGTTTCCAAAACATTAAAAAAAATGTTAATTAAAAAGGAGTAAAAATAAATTGTCTTAAAAAAATAAAATTAATTAAAAAAAGTTTCTTTAAATATTGTTTAAAAAAATTAAAGTAGGTGTTTAAGTAATTTTTAGAAATATGAGTCAAATATAAAAACTCAAAACAAAAAATATAGAAATATAAAAATATAAAATGTTAATTAAAACATAAAAAATTAGATTTATTTTATTTTAATTAAGTTAAAAATTAAAAAAAAAAGTTTTAAGGTAAAGATGTTGTACAGTTTCCTATTTTTTTATATTAAAAATAATTAAAAAGAAAAAGAAAAAAACTTCCATTGCATGACAGTTTTCTCGTCAGTTTGTTTTTGTTTTCAAAAGGCCATTGAAAAAGCATAATCTCCATAACCACTCCTAAATTCCAACATTTTTTTTTTCTCTAGACACAAAGAAGAAAATTCACACCCTTAGAAGATTTAGAGATCATCTTTTAACTCATACATCCTCACATTCGAATCACTTATTTTTCACAGTACCATATATTTTATTGAATTTAGACTCATAGTCCAGGAATCAAACCAAAAGGTAAATAACGTAGATATTCAAAAGACGAAGAGCAAGATATTGAGAGTGAAATAGGAGCACATTAATCAGGTTCATAATTTCGAAATTTGCTATGATGTTTTGTATATTTTGTGTTGTTACATGATTAATTGCAGTAAGGATTCCAGAAAAAATAATAATTTAATTGCACATCAAAAAATACTTATCAGACAGTACATAAATAAATAATAAAAACCACAATCAATATTGAAAATAAAGTGGATGAGAAAGAAGAAAAGTTTTGGAGATGGGTTAGAAAAGGGTCTAAATATCAATGCCATGGAGGTTCCGACGGTGGATGATGGCAGTGGCAACTCCGATCACGTTCCCAACAACGTGGTGGCCATCGGATCATGTGGCGGTACTGGCGACAACCACAACTGGTGCAGCAACGAGATGGAGGAAGAAGATAGGAAACCCTCTCATGATTCTTGTCTAAAGAAGGAGATGGCATTGCCGGTGACGGTGGTGGCCGACGCTGTTGTTGGCCGTATCACCGACGGCTTGGCAATAAAAGTGAGTAGCGACAAGGATGTGTCGTGAGATTGAAGATGAAATTGGGGAGGAAAAACTTGTTGGTGCTATGCGTTTTGGAATAATTAGAGATAGTGTTTTGGCAGATTCACTTTCACTTCATTTACCACCCATAATTAATTATTACACCACCATATTAATTGGGTTAATAACTTTAAATTTGGCATGCACCCCATAATCAACTCTTGCACCACCATTTTAATTGAGTTATTGATTTTAATACTTTCTGCACCTCTATGGTTCAGTTTTGCACTCTTATTCTATTTTGGACTTTTCATTTTTATTTCTTTATATACTCCCCAATGTAATAATACCACACCCCTTACATTAAGTTTTATTTTACCTTATGTATCTGCACACACCCCACTCCTTTATTTTTCTTTTTTAGACTAGGATACCTTTACTTTATGCACCACGCGTTTCTCTTTATGCACCCCATTCTCATGTGTATAGTTTTTTTTCATTGCACCCACATATTCACTTATGTACTCTCATTTTCTATTTCCAATTTTACCTTTTTCTAATTAAATCTCACATTTCAATCATCTCATTTTCTAAAATAATAAAAGTATTTTAAAATTGAAATAAAAATTACAATAATTTTTAAATGATAAAAATAAGAATAAATAAAATTTAAAATTATTTTCTTTATTTTATCTTTTAGTGTCTAATCGACCGCTCGTTACACGATACTTCTTTTTTAAAATACAAAAGTTATAAAAATAGTTTTAGTGTCTAATCGACCTCTCGCGTTGCACGACACTTCTTTTTTAAAATACAAAAGTTATATAAAATAGTTTTAGTGTCTAATCGATCGTTTGCGTCGCACGACACTTTTTTTTTAATGCAAAAGTTATACAAATAGTTTTGGTATCTAATCAACCGCTCGCGTCGCACGATACTTCTTTTTTTAAATACAAAAATCATAAAAAGGTTTTGGTATCTAATTAGCCGCACGCGTCACATGTCACTTATTTTCAAAAATGTCAAAAGGTGATTTTGAAAATTAAATATTCTAATCAAATCTTATACAGAACTACGTAGCCCTGATTTCTCATTTTTAATGACAATACGTAGGACCAAAGTTAGTGCTTGTCGGGTCCTTTTTAATCGAAAAATATGTATGTTAAATAATTTCTTATTTCTTACTTTTGGGAAAAATAAATATTTTAAATAAACACATCTCTTTTGCAAATTTAATTAAAGGTACCGCCTTTGGGTGACGTTGTAGGGTGCTAATATATTCTCTACGCATAACCGACTTTCGAATCCTAAATTTGGTTTTTATAGACTTTATTTTATTTTTATGGTCTTTTATAGTTTTTCAAAATAAACTATGATAACGACTTCAAATCTCTTTTTCCTAATCAATTTCTTTTTTAGTTCCTCGTCCCATCGCGATTTAGGTTGTGACACCCGTGATCAGTACTAAAAGTTTGATGATACATTTCAAAGGGGCTACTTGGATAGCCACCGAACCGAAATTCATTTGGCTTTGTAACTAATATCAAATATCAAAAGTTGAAGTACAAGCTCAACTTAATTAAACTAAACAAAAAAAATTGAAATCAGTAAATTCAATATAGGGCTCAAAACCAACATTTTATCCTTCATTGGGTAAAAATATCATATTACCATATTATAAGGGACAACTTCTATGTAGTCATCCAAAATTTTCAAAAATAGTCAAAAACTATCAACTACATTTAAAATGCACGCCCAACTCATATTTACAAAATGAATAAATATGAAGTAAGATCATACTCTAGAATCATTTCACTTTGACGCAACAACGCATCAAAAGATAACTAAAAAATTCATCAGTAGTTTGAATAACAAAAGGAAACTCAAAATTTTCTCATGTGAACAAAGAAAGTCAAAGTGCGCTTTGACAATTATTTTAATGACGGGACAACTAAAAATATACCCATATGGAATTTACACAATGAACTAAGAAAATCAAAGTGCGATTCAATAATTCCAGGTGGGACAACTCAAAATATACCCTTATGAAACGTGCACTGTGAACCAAAAAGGCAAAGTGTTATTTGCTAGTTCCATTTAGTGTGTATGCCCAACTCAAGTTATAGGGTTTCAAAATTGAAGCCACAATTTCAACTCAAATTCTAAGAACGAATAAAATAATAGATATGTAAGATATCAAATCCATACAAAGATCGATAACATTTTATGTTGGTCATAAATTCACTATAAAGTCAAATTGTAATGTGACAATTCCACACGAAATTAGACTCATAAACCATCATTGTTTCAGTGATAACTAAACAATTTCATTTTGCAAAATGACTCAAACTGTTAACTCGAATATACTCATACCTTATCCTGACTATGAATAAATATTTCAAATTGTGCTCCCTCAGTCTCAGTGTGGTTGCACACCCAAGGTACACACCCAATATTCCAATTGTAATATCCTAATATCATTCGGACTTAAGGAATTGTCATAAATAGAATAAAGCATTCATCTCGCAACTAAATAATGAGCAACAACTCGAATATAAGCAAATGAAATTTGTATTCTGAATAAAAATAATTTTATAGAGCTTTCAAAAATTGGAGTTTTCGCTAAAATAAAGTAATTTCTAACACAGAAAATTATTTCAATAAATAACAAATAGAGAGGACTAGACTCTTGTTAAGTTAAAACTAATTTTAAAAATTAATATGAAGAGAGGGATTTAAAGTTAATTTTTAAAAAATATAAAAAGGGTCAGACCGTCGCTAATGGATGAAATTTTATTTTTTTAAATTGTTGTATTTTATAGTAAGTATATGCTTCAAAGTGTTTAATATAAAAAAAAAACTATAAAAAGTTTGCTAAGGTAGAATATCATTTTAAAGAATAATATATAGAGAGAATAGACCTTTGCTAAACTAAAATTAATTCATAAAATAATTTAAAGAGGGCTTTGTTGGAAGTCCTACATCGACTAGAGATAAGACCAATGCACAATATATAAGTGGGGTGCAAACCTCATCCTACAAACCGATTTTTTGGGGTTGAGTTAGGCTTAAACCTACTTCTAACATGGTATTAAAGTCAGGTTAAAGCCTATCCTAAGAGATGTATTGGAAGTCCCAGATCGACTAGAGATAAGGTCCCAATTCAGAGTCAAAACTCTTGATAAGATAAAATTAATTTTTTCAACAGATAATTATTTTAAAGATAAAATAGATAGAAAGGGTTATACCATCACGAAGCCAAAAACTAAGTTTAAAAAATGATATAAAGAAAGGGTTAAGCCAAAGCTAAGAAAATTGATTTTTAAAATATCTAAAGAGAGGGTGAGGCCTTCGCTAATGGATTAAACTTTTATTTCTTAAAATTATTAAAATTTTGTATGCAGTAAGGTGGTTGCTATCTTTATGTTGAGATCATAAGGTCAACTATTTGCTTCCAATTTTTGGCTCATGCTATTTTTCTTTTTGCTAAATGAATGTATTTTTGTAGTGATATAACCGATTAGAGATAAGGTCAATGCACAATATATAAGTGGGGTGCAAACATCATTCGACAAGCCGATTTTGTGAGATTGAGTTAGGCTTAAACCTACTTCTAACATGGTATTAAAGTCAGGTTAGAGCCTATTCTAGGGGATGTATTGGAAATCCCACATCGACTAGAGATAAAGCCAATTCAAGGTTAAAAATCTTGATAAGATAAAATTAATTTTTACAGCAAAGAATTATTTTAAAGATAAAATAGATAGAAAGGGTTATACCCTCACAAAGCCAAAAACTAATTTTAAAAAATGATATAAAGAAAGGTCTAAGCCAAAGATAAGAGAAAATTAATTTTTAAAATATCTAGAAAGAAGGTGAAGCCCTCGCTAATGGATTGAACTTTTTCTTAAGATAAAATGTTGTATGGAGTAAGGTGGTTGTTATCTTTATGTAAGGTAGTTGCTATCTTTATGTTGATATATATATATATAAAGTCATTTTGGTTTGTTATAAGCCTACAAGTTTTTCAGAGACATCAATTATTTGCAAATAATAATTAACTGGACATTCATGATAATAGGATTTTAAGGAAAGTGATTTTCTGAAACTTTAACAACAAAAGGTTAACACAGTAAATTTCTTTTTGTACTTCCATAATATCCAAGAAACACACAAGATCAGAAACCACCGGATTCTATTTAACTAGAAGACAATATTAATAATGTGAGAGTTCTGTAATGAAGTTGCTTCAACGATTGCGGCATGAAATTAAGTGCTAGTGCCCACTCGCGCCCTTCGCAATCAAATTCTCCGATCACAAGGTTTTTTCCTTCTAAAGATGTAATTTTAGTGAATTTAGCTTTTCTTTTCTATGAATGGGACAAACAATATATAATTTGAAGGCACGTTTAGTTAAATTATGACAAGTTTTTGCGGAAAAAAAAAAAGTCTTCTTACAATTGAGGGTATGTAATTTAGCACGGATAATATTTTTTCTCAAAATTTAAAATAAAGAATTTAGCCAGAATAACTTTTAGATGTGTCATTACAAACCCTTTATAATAGGATAAAAATATTTGTAGTTTATATAGACTTTTTTTCTTATATTACTAATATTTTATTTAAAGGAAAAATTATGATAAAATCATTACATCTTAAAATAAACAATATAGGGATAAAATTAATAAAATAGGTTTATCTTGATAAACTAATCTAAATAATTCACACACTAGATTTTTTTTATCAACAATAAATAATACATAAATTATAGTAAACACTTGGTGTTCGAACCCTTTACATAGTCAATAGTCACGGAAAAATTTAAAACAAGACGCAAGATTTGTATGGCCACTTTGACAAAAAGATAAGAGATATTGGTATAACATAACACTAAGACATACACACAAATAAAAAACAACCACTATCTATGATGCACCGATACTTTAACTTGGGTCACGTATCCGTATCCAACACGTATCGTATCCGATACTTTAGGATACTTTAATGATACTTATCAATAACGTATCTAATTTATAAAGTAGTAGTACACTACAATAAAATCTTTGAATAGTGATCAATTTTAGTGACAAAAAATAATTAGTCACTATTTAGTGACCAAATTGACAACTAAAATAGATCCACAAAATTATAATCGGTCTCTAAATTGATAATTAAAATATTTTCAATGATGAATTGATTTTTAAATTGGTCACTAACATTAGCTACAAGGTTTTGACTATCAAAATAATTGGTCTCTAATTAGAAAATTTGGATTCACACATTAACAATCATATATTTATTATGTTTGTAAGAATTATTATACACTTTTCATTATTCATATATCATGTATCTATCACATATTGTATCCTATTATTTTAAAAATAAACGTATCGATGTATCGGATACGTGTCGTATCCGATACACGTATCGTATCTGTGCATCATAGACCACCATTAATGTCATTGGATATTAGGTCTAGTCTTTCCCGATTAATTAGATGATTAACAATATTCAACTAAAGTGCTCCTTCACTATCTTAGCACAAATAATTTGTAGTAAATTCCTTTTTGTCAGTAGTGCAAAAAATTTATCTTTTGTTGTAATTTCCCTTATCACTTATCCTTTTTCCCATTAAATTCTCACAAATTCCATACAATGAAATGCATATAATGTGCTCTACAAAGGAAAAAAAAATCATCTCTCTACATAGACTGAGTTTAGTTAATGCATATTTACATTTACATCCTCTAGATTGTGTTGTTAAAAAGATCACTAAGATTGTTGTCTCCCTCTATCACCTGGCCTGCCTCCAAAAGTTATGTGATTGCACCTTTTCAAATTATAATACACGTCATCATGATTTTAGGTCAATTTGATATTCCACAAAATCATGTAGTCTTGCCTATTAAGAATGTAATAGATTATAAGTTTGCATTATTCATCCTATTGCTATTATCTTGAAGTAAGATAATGTGATCCCTAAAATCAAACATTTAAATTAACCAAAACCAAATACTATGCATATGAAGTGCCTACGATTCCATTTCGATTTATGAATATGATTAATACACAATGTTAACAATCAGAGGTAGGGATATGGGATGTAAAAAAATAAAATTATATTTTATTAAGTTAAATATATTGAAAATGAAAATTTAATTTATATTTAATTTAATTTATATCTAATTTAATTTAATTCATATTATATTTAATTTTTTTATAATTTTATTTAAAAAATTTTTAAAATATATATGTTTATTAAATATTCGCGGGTATCCACGTGTATCCGTAGGTTTTAAAAAAATCTACGAGTATTTTTTAAATGGATATTCGACGAGTATACAGATGAATAACATGTGAGTTTTTTTTTTACGAATAAGATGGAAATAGATAAAAAATTTTAAATATCCAATTTAAATTTATGTAATTAGATTAGACTTTAGATTAATATGTTATTGTTATAAAACTGGTTTAAATGTTTTTAAAATTGATATCTAAATATTTGGAGCAGGTTTTAAATCTAAATCCACTTCTAAATTCTTATTTTTAATGAAAATTATTTTTTTATTAATCTAATTTTACTTGAAATTATATTTTAAAATTAAAATAATTTTTTCATCTAAAACATAAATATAAAAAAAGTCAAATTATATATAAAATATTAAAAAATATATATTACAATTTAATAATATTTAAGCATAAATATAATAAAAAGTTAAATAATATATTAAATATTAAAAAATGTAAAGAGTAAAGACAATATCTACATATGAAGGGGATTCTCTCTTTTGTGTCCACATTTTATAATTCCAACTTTACCTTTTACAATTTAATTATTTTCTATCTTTCATTATTTTAAATCACATCTTCAGGTAAGAATATTATCGTTTTTATCCTCAATAATCACCTTATTAACATAGAAATAAGATTAACACAACGAACATAAGAGTATAACATAGAAACTCCAAATACGGAGAGAAACCATGCCCGTAGAAAATCATCACTATGTACAAATTTGAAAAATAATCTTAATCATTTGACCCAAAGTACACTCATTCTTCGGAACAATAATTGAGTTGCATCTCATAACACTACTACTATAAGAGGATAAGAAAAGTCAAACACTAATATAAAATGTCTTTGATTTGGAGAAAAAAAAACATCATGGATCTAGATCTGATTATATACTCACTAATATTCCCTCTCTAACTTATTTCAAGTGATGTAAAATTTTTCTAGATATGCATTATATTTATCAGTATGATACAAGTTATCGAGTAAATAAAATAATGTATACACGGCAAACGGGTTAAATGGTCAGTTAATTATAAATTGTTATACCGTAAATTTTATAATAACTAAATTAAGAATGAAGTTAATTTGAAATTAATGGTTACTTGAGTAAAACTTTCTAAGTTCTCTTAAAAGTTTTAAGTTTAAATAAAAAAATTTCTTGCATGGCACGCTCGTGATATCGCTCGAAAAGTAGAAGGCTGCGCTAAGATGCTTTCGATATCTGTTGTGTTTGAAAAGTCCACGAGACTGCCACAACCACTAGTATTTTGCTTGTCCATCAAGAGAAGACTCCTATTCTTACTTCGACACTCCAACATTACTTCCTATAAATTCAGATCTCTTTGTTCTTCTCTTTCTTCACTTTCTCCCTTCTCTGCTACTATTCAGAGAGTCATCCTGTGCGCTGATTATTCACTATACGTGCTATACGTGTTACGTGGTTCCCTCACTTTAACGTTATTATCACATATGTCTTGTTTTGATGACAGTTCAGAATGGGGTCCTCGCACTATGCTGAATTTGGTACGTGGTACTTCTGTAACTATGTTATCATCACTTAACATTATAGTTCAAGCTCAAGTTTCAACTGATACCAAAGCATTGTTTTCTCTCTTTTTCAAAATTGGTTTTTATGATCTGAATAATGTGTGGCCAGTGATGTGTTGATATTGCCGACATTGGCTGATAATATTATCTTTGATAATGACGTGAACAATTATCTGAGGCCTGCTAACACTTTTCCTTGCGTTTGCTACAATGATC
>Ga0099822_1008095_pt1 | contig 13483 bp, 7 predicted proteins | sample CowpeawhiteBW_FD_76839 | JGI IMG/M metagenome (GOLD analysis project Ga0099822, IMG submission 76839) | Root nodule microbial communities of legume samples collected from California USA - Cow pea white BW | ecosystem: Host-associated > Plants > Roots > Nodule | place: USA: California | collected... | reverse complement strand
ACTAATTCTTGGCCCTTAGATCAAGCTTGGAGGAGAAACTTTAATCATCACCCTTGGATGGTGGCTTGGAGAAGGAGGCATCTTCCTAGCCTTTGGATGAAGACTTGGAAAAGAAGACACTCTTTTAGCCCTTGGATGAAGGAGGCGCATGGGTGGAGTGTGGACTTGGCTCCATGGGATGCATGATCCATGAGGTGTAGGAAGGAGTGTTGACTTCCACTTAGTCCACCTTGAACTTTTGATAGCCCATGGCCAAATCTCCTATTGGGCTTAGTCAAGCCCAAATTTATCAATTCAACTACACATTGTTTGGCTTATTATTCTAGAAAACAAGGCCTAAACAATGGGCCAATGTTATTTCTCTTTGATACACCTCTTAAAATCTTCACATCTTCTTTGGCCCATGTAAAGAGTGTAAGAAGCCCATGTGGGTTTGGGCCATCTTGAATGAAGCTCAATTGGATCTTTTTGAGCATACTCCTTATTATTGAGCCTCTTGATGGGCTTGGGCTTGAAGGTGCATGTGGGCCATGTATTGGGCCTTGAGCATGATTTGGGCCTAGGCGTTGACCTAAGCTATAAGCCTTGTTGGGATCACATCACTATCTGCTCCTAACAGTTATTTCATCAGCCATGTGTTGCTTTTACTATTTTGTTTGACCAAAAAGCATGTTTAGTGTACAATTCCAATGTGCATGCAGCTCACATGATCTGAACTGATTGATTCACTCATAAAAACACATTGAAAACTCCATGAATGTGTGAGATATTGTTTTGGATTGCATTAATCTGGTTTGGGTAACCTAAAATGAATTAATTAGGAAAATATGCACCATTTAATCAACTATTTCTTAAATCAGTCTGTTCAATTATAAATATTGCACTTGTATTGTTGCATTTGCATCATACTTCTATGAGAAACAACCATCCCACACTCATCATGCCTCGTCATCAACAAAGAGCTACCCAATCTAATGATGAGCACTCCACTCCTTCTACCCCAAGGTCTCCAAATCAAGAACATCATGGGAGAATTGAAGCATGGTTTGAGGATCATGAGGACAACATTCAAGTGTTTCTCATTGAGATGAACAAGAAGCAAATCAACATTCCTAATGTGCTAAGATTCTCGTGGCTAAGGGCTGAAGGCTTTGAGAGCCTATTTCAACAACTCAAGCATCAAAAGTTGAAGGCATTCCTTGAACTTTCAGGGAAAATTTATCCAGACTTGATGAAGGTGTTTTTCACTAACTTGGAGTTCAAAAATGATGTGCTACTGTCAAGTATCAAGAGTGTTAACATGGAGATCAACAAGAAAGCTTGGAAAGATGCGGCTGGACTCAAATCAAGAGGTGTGCAAGTGAGAAAGGGAGAAACAAGGGTTGTTCCAAAATTCAACAAGGTTCAATATTATGGCCAATGCTTAAGGAATCCTGCTGCTGAGATCAAGCACTTCCATGTTAGTGGTCTTAAGGTGGATCAAAGGCTTCTTACTATGATTGTCATAAAAATCATAGTTCCACATGGTAGCAACCATTCAACGTTGAATGAAGGAGATTTGATACTCATGTATTGCATCCAACACAATATTCAAGTGGACTGGATTTATGTGTTTCGTGATCACATGCTCAAGGCCAAGAGACTCATGGATTTTAGGTTGCCATATGTGGTTTTGGTGTCAAAATTTATTGAATACTTTGGAATTGATGTAGAGGATGAGCTAGAAGAGTCAACTAGACTGTTGAACCATACCTCCAATCAAAATTTGCACAAAATGGGCTTTCTGAAGGTGGGAAATGCTTGGACAACTGCTAGTGCTATAGTTGGTGGTGCACATGAACATGAAGTTAGCCCAAGTGGTACAAATCAAGAGGAAAAACCAATTGCTAGACCCATGGACTTAATTCCCTACAACCCTCCATAGGATAGAGGCCCAGTGTACTCACATTTTGAGAGGATGGTGCTGAATCAGCTGCATGAGCTCAATGTGTCCCAACATGCACATCACAACTATTGCAATGAGAGATTCAATGTATTGGATAGCCAAATCCATGATATCCATGACATGCTGAACTCATTCTAGACCAGAAATGATCCTCAGGATGATTGAGTGTGTTGGTTGTTTAGGATCATGCATTGCATCCATGTGTTTGCGCTTTTTTAGTTTGTGCTTTGTCAGTTTCAGTTGGTTGTTTTTATTTTTAGTCGACTGATTATATCAGCTTTATGGTTTTATTTTCTGTTTTCAGTTTCTGTTGGTTGTATTTTGTTCCAATATTAATGAAATGATATGCAATGCTTGTTATCTTTATGCATTTGTTTTGTTTGATGAACCCAAAGGGGGAGAAAAATTGATAATAAAGCAAATGGATCAAATTGGACTAAATAAAAGCATTAAAATTGGAATTAAAATCAAATATGAATCTGAACCCATATTATTGATAGAGGGAGCATGTGCATATTTGTATGCTTGCTATTGCTACTGTAAATGTCTTTCAAGTTCACAAGTTTAAATCTAAGGTGTCACTTCTTCAATTTAATGGTATCCAACAAATGAAAGTAATTTGCAATGGAAGATTGAAGAAGATAGAGGTTGGCTTCATCAAATCAGGGGGAGAATGTTGACATGTGAAGCCAAGGTGGTGTGCTTCTTGAAGATTTTATGAAGATTTAATGAAGCCTTTTTGAACTATCTTGAAGGCACTACCATTGGAATGAAGCCTACATTGTGTGCTCTCCACATGATTACATCATTAAGAAAGTGTATTTGGTGTTTGTAATTCATATTATAGACCTTATAGCATTAATTAGATGTAATTTGGTCTTTGTTATGTTTTTAATCTGTTGAATGGTTTTTCAACAGGTTAAAATGTCTCTTTTAGTCTGTTGAATGGTTTTTCAACAGGTTAAAATGTTGGCTGCAGTAGTCTTAAACTGCAACAAATTCAATCAGTTGATTTATTTTTTGATCGACTGATTTCCTTTAAGTCAAGTGAAATCAACCGATTGATTTGGAAATCAACCTGTTGAATTTCGTAACAGTTTGACTATAAAAGTTGTGATTTTCGAAAGAGAGGTCTGTTGATCATTTTTTAGCACGAAATTGTTCTGGAAACTTGTGGAAACTCTCTCCTTCGTGATCATACATTTTGTAACAGTTGAAGATTGATCTTGGATCAATTCTTGTAGCTTTGGCTTGGTTTGAAGCTTGGATAAAGTGGTTTGTGGTAGGTTGGGTTGTGCTACCACTCAGATTTGATCTTTCTCAGGCTTTGTGTTTGTGCTTGGTGGTTTTCCAGGTCTACAAGAGGGTTTTTGCCGTGCTGTTGTGACTCTTGTGTGATTCAAGAGTCTTTTGTGTGGTTTTTGCATATTTTGAAAGTGTAAGGGTGGATACTTTGTAAATCTTTTGAAATAGTGCAAAGTTAAGCTTAGGTTGTCTTGACAAACTAGATGTAGCTCAGGTTTGAGTGAACTAATATAAAAATCTCGTTGTCTCCTCTCTTCTCTAACTTTTTTCTCTTGCATATTCATTTTAAAGTTTAAAGAACTTGTGCTTTAATCATCTTTTTCATGTTCTTGCATGTTTTCATGACATCTGCAGCATTAAGCATGTTTGCATAATAATTTAGAACCTGTCTTGATCATTCTTGTGCATTGTTCCTGGTTTAAAACTCAAATCTGCATTTCTGCATTTTTTCCAGTATTTCAGTCGACTGTTTTTCTGTTTCAATCGATTGATTATACCATAATAGAATCTGTTTAGTAAAATCAATATGTTAACTTTGTTTTTGATCGACTGAAAGTATACTGTCCAACACCTTTTGCATCCTAACTTGGTGATCTAATTGATTCAATTAAAGGTGGTTTTTAACATTCAAAGATAGCCTAATTTTTTAACTAGCCAATTTACCCCCCCCCCCCCTCTAGGCATTTCAACCATTTCAAAACTAACATACATATCCTTTCCTAAATACCCGTCCCATTTAAATTACTAAAATATCTATAATTTATTAGGTAATATATATATATATATATATATATATATATATAGATATAGAATATGCTATAATATAGTTTTGGAATATCCATAAAAAAAGAATGAAACTTCTTTTTATAGATCTACATCGTTGGAGTTGGGAAAGGTTATTGATAATGATGCGAATAGATTTTTAGAGTTTATGACAATGAAGAAAAATTCTAGAACTAAGTTTATGAAAACAAAGTTTGATTATTACTTGGAAGAAGATAATTTTTCAGTTACACAAAAATTTGATATCCTATCATGGTGGAAAAAAAATAGGTTAAAGTTTCCAACCCTTCAAGCAATTGCAAGGGATGTTTTAGCTATTCCAATAACAATTGTGGTGGTCAAATATTAACTTCTCATTGTAGTCGACTTCATCATATTATTATAGAGGCTTTGATGTGTACAAGAAGTTAGATATGGAACTCAAACCATCTAAGTAAGTTACTCAAATTTATTAATATTTATTGTTAGTATTTTTTATGAATTCTAATTTAATATTCTACATTTGGTGTTTGTAGGTGTTAAAAAATTAAAAGAAAAAATATGTTCTCATAAGTGAAAATGAATCTGATGTGAAGGTACATTATATTCTAGTAATTAAAATTTTCAATTTCAATTATTATATTATATTTTTTTTTTCTATGTGTAGATGAATCGAATGCAAATGAAACCACTGATCGTTTGTAAAATGGTTAAATATGTTTTGGGTCCCTCACGTTTAAATGAAATTTGGAATTAGTTATTCTTCAAAAATTTTGACCAATTTAGCCCTTCATCTTTAGAAATGCGTGTATTTAGTCCTTTTAACCAAATTTTGATAAGTTTATTTGACGTTTCAAACGTGTTTTATGAAAATATTTGAATTAACATTAAAGCGAAAATGTGTCAAACGGTGTAAATAATTTAAATACTATCATGAAATGCGCTTAAAACGTCAGATAAACTTAACAAAATTTGGTTAAAAGGACTAAATCCACGTATTTCTAAAGATGAATGACTAAATTGGTCAAAAGTTTCGAAGATGGACTAATTTCAAATTTCACTGAAACTTGATGGACCAAAACATATTTAACCATTTGTAAATTTAATAAATATTTTGGTTATTATAAAATTTTAGTAATGTGTAATTGTTTAGTTTTTATATAATTATTTGAATTTTCTCTAGTTGATATTTGATACTTTAATTTGAGATTTATACTATTATAATATTTTTCTTAATATTTGACATCATGTAAAGAAAAAAGAGTATGTTATTTTAAAATTGAATATTTTGATAGTATCATGATTTCTTTGGTGTGATTTTTAAAATTTTTTATAAAAAAATTATTTAATTAATATTTGGAACAATAAAAAAAATGGATATAGATATGGGTATACTTCAAAAGTTATATATCGTTGGATTTGAGGATAAAGATGGAAATGAATTTTTATTATAAGAATGAGGATGAGATCATGATACCTATAATCATATTCGTTCCGCCCCATTTTCATCCCTATTTATATCTCAATTAAATATGCATCAAACTATCTAGATAATATCAATATGCGGGCTTAAAACGAAGATTTATTCTGGTATAATGTAACATTTAGGTTACCATGTTAAAACACACCAATTATTTATTACCACATAAAAAAAAATATTATTGAAAGTAACAAAATATACGGAAACTTACCCAAACTTATGCACAAAAAATATATAACAAACGTTCTCGAAAAAAAGTTAAACAAGTTTAAACATAGAAAGTTTATACCTACAGTTAAAAATAAATAAATAAATGATATAATATTATACCATTTATAATGAATTTAATTTTGAATCTCGAAAAAATCAACTTATTCCTAGAATAATTTTTTCTTTCCTAAAAATATGAAAAAAAAATTAAACTCTAAAAAATCAGCGTAATTAAATTTCTTGATTAAAAAATACAACAAAATTAAATTATAATCAACCTAAACATATATAATAATAATAATAACTAAATTTAGTACATATTTTAAAAATATTTTATACAAGAAATTTTTTTACCATAAAATATTGCATTATTTAAAATAAAAAAATAATTTATATAAAATTATAAGAAAATAGTTTAGTTATTCAACCACATTAATTTACACTTTTTTTAAATAACTTTATCATCAATTTTTTTTCCTACATTGACTAATTTGTTTTTTCATGTTTCAGGTCATTATTTAGATACATAATATCGCATGTTAAAATGAGTTTCCAGTTTAAAAAATTCTTGAAAATATCTACACATATTTTTTAAGTAATTAATTTTTATATATATTTGAAAAAGTCTTAATTTAATATTTCATAATTATTATTCATTGTGAAAAAGTCCTAATAAATTCAACAAAATGCTAAGGTGGTAGGTAGGGATGGCAAAAATACCCGTGTCCGCGGATATCCGCGGATAAAATCCGTGACGGATAGTTAATACCCGCGGGTAGCGGATAGCGGGTATTTTAATACCCGCTTATAAACGGGTTGGGTACGGGTATCATACTATCCGTACCCGCGGGTACCCGTTACCCGGAAAAAAATTAAAATTAAAATTAAAATTATATTTTATTAAGTTAAATTTAATTAAAATTAAAATTTGCAGTATATTTTATTATGTCAAATTTAATTATAATTAAAATTTAATTTAATTTAATTTAATTTTATATTTAATTTTTATAATTTTATATTAAACAATTTATAAAATATAAAATTTTTAAATATTTGCGGGTTTCGAGTATCCACGGATACCCGCGGGTTTTAAAGATATCCGCGGGTATTTTTTAAGCGGATACCCGATGAGTAAACGGGCAGGTAGCGGGCGAATTTTTTTTTTACGGGTCGAGTTGCGGGTATACACTATCCGTACTCGACCCGACCCGTTGCCATCTCTAGTGGTAGGTACCTTTAACATTTCCGTAAAATAGAAACATAAACCCAAGATAGAAATATTTTTCAAATTTTTAATACAAGTTTTCCAAAGCACTTCTAAGTTATAGAAAAACAGATGCATAGTTTTTCAACTACAAAAGGGATCAAAAACAAGTAAATAAGTCTTCATTCAGGTTGCTTAAGAGTCTTCAAAATCTTGCTATTTCTACTTTCCTTAGCTAAATCAAAAGAGTCATGCTTCTTTCTCTTTGAATGAGTAATCTCATCAGTGCAATCTTTTTCAGCACTCAAGTAATTTTACATCATCAAGAATGTGTATACCTTTGAAGGTGATGAGGACAGTAAAAAGCAGAAGTTGAAGCGTTCTTTGTTAGCATTGACCAATGGCACATCAAATTCCTTGCACACAATCAATGGAAAAAGTTTTTCTAGGTTGTGTTTGAGAATCTGAAGTGCCACATGATTTTTGTTTTTTCATGATTCTTGAATTGCTTAACATTAAACTTACAATTTTAGGAGCAGAAAGCCTTAGAAACTTTTCAATTATCAACTCATCATCTAATATTCTTTATACTGAATAAGAATACTGAAACTGTGAATTGCTCAACTTTTTTATCTCAACCTTAAAAAGCAAGATTTTTCCAATCAAGTCTTCGATATCTTTGGGAACACTTGTTGCATTGATGGCCTGCAAAATTTACTGATATCAACATAGAATTTGGATTCTCTATTAATTTTTTTTTCTGTATTGTTCATCTTCTCTAATTCAAAATACACTAATAAATACTAATTTTAATATTTTAAAATATATTAAAAAAAATAAAATACCAATTTATAATGTTCAACAGAACATAACAATAAGAATGTTGTGTGCTAAAATTGTACAAACCATCAACAGAAGGCAGTAGTTGTGCATGAAAAGCAGTTCCTAACCATGAATAAAATTGTATTACATGCCCTACATATATTTGCTTTTTTCACTTGGAGCACTGAAAATGTGGTTGTTGATGCAAATCTTGGGTTCTTATCACTTATGGTGAAGTTCTCATCTCGGTTGCAGAAAGAAGTTACATTCATATCTAAATAAAATAAGAATTTATTTTTATAATATTAATCTTTCACCGAAACCTACTTCAAATTAAGGTAAGGACATTTAAACTGGCAACCACAACACAAAAATGGATATACACATAACCAGAAGCAACCAATTACTGATATCAATGCTGGGCTGAATCAAACAAAACATGATGCAACAGATTATGACGTAGGTTCTACCACTTGAAACTGAGATGCAAGGACCGCGCGAACGCAGGTCCCCTTTGCAACAAATTATGATGTAGACTCTACCACTTGAGTAGACCTTAGAACAACATTACTTCGAAGTGCAATGAAAGTCACTGTCCTAGACCATGGACCTTCTTGATCATCCATTGATCCCGTCCAGGTAAGTATGTTGTTCAACCATACACACTTTTCTTTTGTAGCACAACTTTCATAATTCTCACCGCTCTCTCAGCGATGCGGGACTTGAAACTCTAATCTACTATCTTCAAAAACATAAATCTGATAACTTGACACCTCTGCCACCAGATACAGCAAATTGTTTGAAAATACTCAACTTGTAACAACAAACTTCAGAGAAAATTAACAATAATGTGCAAAGTGCAATCTTATCCTGGGTTTGCAAACTTAAAAACTTAAATATTTGAAAGAGAAACGACTGAATTTGTTATAAAACAATTAATTAATTAACATAGCACTATGTGAAATGAAAATATGAAACTTAAGAATAATGGCTTGCACTTGGTGCCATAGAATTTAGTTAAAAATTGATGACACATTAGGGAAGAAAAACTCGATTGCTTGGATATGAATTGGTCTCCTAGATCTATTTCATGCAAGATATTATCATGTAAATTGTTTTGTTTTGAAATATATGAATATGATAATTTTGAGATTTTAATCGTAAATTGTTATTGTTAAAATTGTTTTAAAAAGGTTGAATAGATGAGTTGTACTGTTTGTTTATGGAAGGAAGAAGTGTTCACGTTGTTAAAAAGTGATTTTGATTGAGTTGGAGAATTGGTAAAGTCTTGTTGAGTCTAGGAATATTTGATGAGTCATTTCATACATTGATTAGATAAGTATAACAGAAAAATATTAGAGGAGTTTAGGAATATATTGATTAGAAGAGTATAGCAGAAAACATTAGAGGAGTTTGTTGATGCATTGGTTAAATTAATTAGTCTAGCAATACACATTTAACAAGTCTTTTAGGTATTGATTAAACTAGTCTAATAATACATTAGTCAAGTATGTCCATACATAGATTAGACAGGTCTATTAATATACATTAAACAAACTTATTCATTCAGATAAATCTTGCAATATACATTAAACAAATTTAGTCATATACTAATTATATGAGTATAACAAATAACATTAGACGAGTCTAACAATACACATTATATGTGTTTGCCCATACATTGATTAGACAAATATAACAATCATACATTGATTAGAGAGTCTAAGAATGCACATTAGATGATTTTGTCCATACATTGATTACACGAGTCTAACAAGATAAGTTAAACAAGTTTGTTCATACACATATTAAACAAGTCTATTAATACAATTAGACAACTATTCTCTAGTTAGATGAGTCTTACAATACCATATACGGAATAGATATGTCTAACAATATACATTAGACAAATGTTTTTATATACTGATTAGACATCTAATAACATATATTAGACAAGTATGTCCATCTACTAATTAAAGAAGTTTAACAATATATATTACACCAGTAGTATGTCTGGCCATATATCGATTTGTCTTTTTTGCAAATATACTTAACATATTTTTGCATTTTCTGTCTTTTATTTTTAGAAAGTTTACTCTATATTGTTGTATATACTTTATCCTTTTTATTTTTACAAAATTTACTATGTACTTTTACAAACATGACATATTGACTTTCTAAATTTATAAATCATCTTTCACGCCGAAATCAAAACTTAATTATAAACTTGAAATATTTATTATTTCTTTCCTCAATGTAAAAATCTTTTTTAATAAACACAAATAAACACCAACATTGCATTTGGTGAAAAATATAAACAATATTTTTTAGAACAAGAGGTAGTTAAAGAAGCGTTATAAAAATACACATAAAACCATTGTATAAATTCCAAAAAGACCTTTCTGCCACTGTTAACACCAATCAAATTAACCTGTTTTTCCCAAATAACCTCGAAAAGTTCTAAATTTTTTATACAATTTTTGAAAAGCACTTCTAACTCATCTAAAAACAGATGCATAGTTTTTGAACTACAAAATGAATAAAAAACAAGTAAATGACTCTTCATTCAGTGTCCTTGAGAGTCTTCAAAATCTTGTTATTTCTACTTTCCATAGCTAAATCAAAAGAGTCATGTCTCTTTCTTTTTGAATGAGTAATCTCTTCAGTGCAATCTTTATCAGCACTCACACATGTGAAATCTTGCAGCAAATTCTGCTGCAAATGATGGTGAACTTAATTACTTCATTGAATACAAATTTTGCCAGAATTTGAAAACAAGAAGATTGGTTATGGAAATAAAGCCTCAAGTAACTTTACATGATCAAGAATGTGTATACCTTTGAAGGTGAGGTCAGTGTAGAGCAGAACTTGAATTTGTTAGCATTGACCAATGGCACATCAAATTCCTTGCACACAATCAATGGAAAAAAAGTTTATTTAGGTTGTTGTCTCGGAATCTGAAGTGCCACATAATTTTGTTTTTTCATAATTCTTGAATTGCTTAACATCAAACTTACAATTTTAAGAGCAGAAAGCTTTAGAAACTTTTCGATTATCAACTCATCATCTGATATTCTTTTTACTGCATAAGAAGACTGAAACTGTGAATTGTTCAACTTTTTTATCTCAACCTTAAAAAGCAAGATTTTTCCAATCAAGTCTTTGATTTCTCTGGGAACACTTGTTGCGTTGATGGCCTGCAAAATTTACTGATGTCAACATAGAATGTAGATTTTCTGTTGGATTTTTTCTGTGTTGTCCCTCTATTATGTCTTCAAAATAAACTAATAGATACTGATTTCGGTGTTTTAAAATATATTAAAAAGGTTATTAAAATACCAATATTAGTATATTTTAATGCTCAGCAGAAAACAACACCAAAAGACCTAGTAGAGAATTTGAACTAGTCAACATATTATAAGAATGAAGTATGTTTTGCAACCAAAACCATTATTTGGCAGAAATGGTCCAGATAAACCTTGTTATGTTTCTTTATCATATCTGCACATTTGATCTTCAATAAGGAAGAAACTTCATGATCAAAGACGACAAATGATGCAGAATCTGTGTCATCACTGACCCTTAGTTTGATTCGGTACCTTCAGAAGAAAACACAAACAGATCTTGTCAAAGCTAACTTATCTGCAATACAAAACTGTCTCAAGTTATGAAAGCTATACCTTGGGAAAGTAGTAACAACATGGAGATTGCAATTAGCACAGAAATACATATTGGAGTCTGGGAACACAGACTTATTACATTTGCAAGCTGTGTACCACCAGTTATCAGATTCTTCTATGTCTTTGATGGTGGCCAAAGTTATGCAAAAACAATCCTAAGAAAACTTTCTGTTAGCATGTATGTGTTTTTGATGGTTCAAACATGATAAGCAGTGAACAAAACTTGATAATAATAGACTTCTTAAAATATTCTTGTACACACCTCCTTCAAGTCTTTCAACTCTTCAATTGTTTTTCTTGGTGTTAAGAACAGGAAATCTTGCTCCATGTTGTACTTGGGAGAAGCATTAGGTTGGCTAAGCATTGTAGAAACAGCTTCACTATTTTGAGTGATTCTGTCAACAGTGTAAATTAAATTAAAACAACTCTTATGTTTCATATTCTCATGTGAAAAAGAGTACTGTTGTTACCTTTGCATAAGTTTTATAGACTCTGGAACATTCTCCCTAAACAATAGTTTAGTTCCATGCATCATACTTTGCAATGATACTTTACCTGAGAAGTAAAATTGAGATATATGAATATGTTAAAATGTTACACTTTCTGTTTCGTTAAAGTTAGTTAAGGAAGAAAGAATCAAACCTCTAAAAGTCTTTACTCTTGCAAATTGTATAACAACAGGGCTAGCCACTTCACCAGAGCCAAGAAAGGAATTCAATTCATCCACATAATTTTCAAAGAGAGCACAGTCCATCTTCAGTCTTTGGCCATTTAATCATAAGAAATATGTTATTAGTAATAGCTTGGAAAATATAAGTTAAAAGTCTCACATTGAGTAAAACTAACAAAGTTGAGTATTATATAAAAAAACTGGACTCACAAATTTTAAATCTTAATATTTTATGTTGGAAATGTTGTTAGGTTTTTTATATGGGTAACTCATACTTCAGTCGTGGTGCAGTTTATCCTTCACTTTAAACACTAAGATGAAGACAAGGAGAATATGATTTTTACCCCCCACTCTCGATCTCAATAACTATCATTCTGATTTTTCTCTCTTGTCTGATATATTCTCTTTTACTTACAACACCTGTGAATAATCCAATAACATCTGCAGAAGAAATAAAATTGCATATATATCACATTTTGCAAACATGCTAAACTTTTTGTAGAAGAAAGGCAGTACCAATACAAATGAAACAAGTTAAAGATGAAAAAACAGATACCAACTAAATAAGACATGTCATATTCTTTTTCCAACATATCGTTAAATGGAACAAAAGAATATGGTGAATGTGTAATGGATGGCTCTTTCAACTCTTCCACAACTGTGTTAATCTCAAAGTTTAGCTTGAAATCATGCTTAGTTGTTCTATAATCTCCATCATTTGATCCAACTGTAAAAAAGCCCATGCAGTAGATGTTTCCTTCCTTTAACATACTAATAAACTTGTAGATCAAGGCCCTTCTCATTGATGCATGAATCTTACAACCCTATAAAACAAAATGGAGCAATAAGTAAATGTACACATTCAGAAACTCCTTCAGTAAATCCTTAAAATAAAAAACAACCTTATCATCCATGAGAACCATTTCAACAGAAAATGGTTGTCTACTATTCGGTAAACCTGGTATGGTCCACATTCTTATTATTTTCACCTGAATCCTCCATGTCTTTTTCTCTGCTGTAATGCTTGCAACTGAGTCATAAACACACTCCATGGTATCTACAATGAATGGTCCAAAACTATAGTGATATGATTAAATCCATATACTGTAATCTGATGGTAATACAACTTGTAGAATTCATGAAAACATTAGAGGCCATTTGCTTAAAGCCTTAGAGAAAGAAGCATCTTGTAGAATTATTTGTGAAATTTTTAGTGGAGCAGATAAAAGCCATATTCTCAGTTGGTAAGAGAATACACATGTATGCGTATCTTTTGAAGGGGTTATATATATATATATATATATATATATATATATATATATATATATATATATATTTCTATATTATATATTTTTTTTTTTTTTTTTTTTTTTTTTCTCTTTCTTTTTTATATTTTTTTTCTCTT
>Ga0099822_1008093_pt1 | contig 13484 bp, 9 predicted proteins | sample CowpeawhiteBW_FD_76839 | JGI IMG/M metagenome (GOLD analysis project Ga0099822, IMG submission 76839) | Root nodule microbial communities of legume samples collected from California USA - Cow pea white BW | ecosystem: Host-associated > Plants > Roots > Nodule | place: USA: California | collected... | reverse complement strand
ATATAAAAAAAAAAAATATATCATAAATAAAATTATAAAAAAAAAAAAAAAAAAAATATATATATATATATATATATATATATATATATATATATATATATATATATATATATATATATATATATATATAGGTGGTAGAAAGATTTGAATAAGGTGTGTGGGGAAAGTGAAGACACGAGATGGTTTGATTAGAACATAGAATGGAAAGTCGATTCTGTATCTAGGATAAACTTTTGGGAAGATAGATGGGTTGGAGACGTTCCTTTACATATAAGGTTTCCTAGGCTTTACATGAATTCTATTATTAGGGATAAAAAAAAATAGGGTTAAATATGTTTTTGGTCCCTTAATTTTCACTGAATTTTGGAATTAGTTCATTTCAAAACTTTGGACCAATTTAGTACTTCATCTTTCAAAATACGTGAATTTATTCCTTTTAATCAAATTTTGTAAGGTTTATTCGATGTTTCGTATGCACTTTAGGATTGTATTTGAGTTGTTTATATTGTTTGACACATTTTTTACTTTAATGTTAAGTCAAATACTATTATGAAACACGTTTGAAATATCAAATAAACTTAAATAAATTTGATTAAAATGACTAAATCCACGTATTTCGATAGATGAAGGACTAAATTGGTCTAAAGTTTTGGAAATGGACTAGTTCCAAAATTCACTGAAAGTTAAGGGACCAAAAACATATTTAACCCAAAAAAATAAAGGAGTTTGGGAGATGGACTAACGATGGGTGGGAATGGACAATGAAATGGAGAAGAGATTGGTGTGAGTGGGAAATGACTCAGGTAGATGAATTCATGCAATTAATATCAAAAAATGATTCAGAGAGAGGGCAAGAATTTATGGATCTGGAAATATGAGGAGCAAATATATACTGTCAAATCTTCATATTCAAAATTACAAAAATTAAATATTGGAGAACATTAAGATATGTATAATCTATTTTGGAGCATAAAGGTGGTCCCTTCAACACAACATTTTGCTCGGAGGGCAATGTTGAATATGGTGGCGACGAAGGTAAACCTTAGGAGGAGAGGTTCGCCACTAGTAGAAATTTCTTGTGCTTTATGTGGGTTGGAGGAAGAAACAGTAACCCATCTATTCCTCACATGTAGCATCACCAATATGGTTTTGAATTTGTGTAACAAATGGGTAGGTATTAGTCCAGTCCATCATAATCAGCTAAATGTTCATTTCCAACCATTTTCCCTATTAGTTCTTAATAACAAAAGAAATAATTTATGGACGGGTTTGTAGATATCAATCGTATGAAATGTATGGACTTATAGAATATAAGATTGTGTTTAGAGAAGGAAAAGTGGATCCTGAGGAAATTCTTACATGGCACAACTAAATATTTGACATGGGTATGGATGAAATCAATGCCGAATTCAGTGCTCTATTGCCTAGTACTTCATAAACCTAAATTATTATTCTTTACCGATAAAAAGAAAATGAAATAATGAAATGTGAATGGCTTTGGATAAAGATGACAAAAATAAAGTCCTACAACAATGATGTTTAAATTTCATTCCCGGTCACCACGGCCAATATTGGATTGCCAAACACGTATTACAAACTAACAATAAGCAATAAATTATTTGGAAAGAGGCAACACCGTTGTTAAATAACGTTGTTAAAGTAAGCAACGAGTAGTAGAATGGTCCAAATGGGGCAATAACTTGCTGTTTAATGGAGGCTTGGTCAACTTAAAACGAGAGATGGAAAAAGGATGAGAGTAAACTATAACTGATATTTATTTATAGTACACAAAAATTAAGAATCATTAAATAATAAAAGTCTCACATTCACATCAAAACAATATATATTTAATTCACGTGTCAATTTTTACTATTTAACCTATATCGTGTGTTTTCTTTCCTTATCACTTCTTTTATAAAATAATTAAACAATTTTGTCAATTCATATTTTAAAGTTACATAAAAATTGAATTTGGTGTAATATATGTAATAGTTTTAACATCTACTAATAATTAAAAAGAAAGAAATTTAAAATTATACATTATACAATCTTTAAAATAGTATGAATTGGTTTTGATGAATCTAGATTGTTTCTTTCATTGGTATATAAAAGGGCTATTTTTCATTGGTTCAATACACTGCAAGTATGGTTATAATAATTTAATTTTATAATTTATTAAAATATTAAGTATATTTTTAGTACTTGAATCTTGACGTGAAATTGGAATTCGTCCATGTCTGAAATTTTAATACATTTTGGTTTTCAAACTTTAAAAATGAGTGAATTTCATTTGAGGATATTTTTTCCGGATTTTTAAATTCGTTATATGTAACTCTAGGAATTTTAGAAATTATTTTTTTCGTTGTTTTGAATTCTTAGTTCTCATGAAATTTCTCAAGTTTAGTTAACGTAGATGCATTTTTTTTCTTCATCTTTATCACAAACATTCCTCCTTTAGAAAAAGAATAAATTATTTTACTCTTTATCATAATCTTTCTAATATAAATTTATCACTTCTCACCTATTTAAAAAAAGATAAAATTAATATTCACAATTATCACATTTCAAAACATAACAAAACTCATACTTTAATTAAATAAGCAACCTTATATAAATTCAAAACTTTAAAAAATTTACCATAGGCAAGAAAGCACAAAATCCCTAGATTTCATAATTAAGGGTTATACTAATTTGGAAAAAAATTATAATTAGGGTTCGTATCAATTTCATAAAAGAATCCCTAAAATCATAATTAGGGTTTATACTAATTTGAGATAAACATCCTAAGAAGAATCATAGATCTAACATACATAAATCATTATAAGATACTAACCTTGATATGTAAGAGATCATGCAAAAATGTATATTTCAATCACAATCTATGTGTTCTTTAACATATGTTTCCCAATCTATCTCTTCGTATTTTTTTCTCCTCACACACTTTCGTAATAACTTACATGGTGGAAAGATCTTATAACAAAAAAAAATCCTAATATCTTTTATAAATCAATGTTTCCATTAAATTTTTTTATTTTACTTTTTATTATTATTTTCCATAATATAAACTTAATATAAATAATATATAATTATAATTTAAAAAAGATATAAATATATATAAAAAAATTCCAAAAATTTTGGGAGTCCTATCACTATAATGTTCCGCCAGTGTTTGCATCTATTCAATTTGATATGAATAACAAATAAACTCATATGACGAGTATTGTTTTAATCTATTTTTATTTTGACGGAAATATATTTTTTTTATCGACAAACAATTTTAATTAAATAAAATATTTGGATGCTCTGACTTATATACAATATATTAGAGCTTACACCCTAATCTCAATATTTACATTGCATCCTATTAATCTGAAAGACTTTACACAATCTATCTTTTGACATAAATATAAGTAATATTTATGGTTATTTTTTTTCTTATTAGATACGAGGACGATGATGTATGTGTACATATATGTCTTTATTATATTTTCATACCATTTTTGTCTTAGTAAAACACTTAATAGGTAACATAGAAGGTTTATTTTCATTATTCTCTTTCGTCACTTATTTCATTTCACTTAAAAACATTTTCCAATTTTTTATTCTTTCAATTATTCAACTCATCAATATTTACTAAGTTCACTAAGATCCATATGATATTTTTCTCCTCATTTATAACCACAATTACATATTTTACCCAATTGTGTAATTTCCTTCAAATTATGTATTTTATTTAGGAAACATGAATATCAATTTATTGAATTAAATCATCTATAGTACACACAATTGATATTTTTACTCTTTTTCAACATTTTTTTTATTTTCTTTCATGTAAAAATATCTTCCTACCAATTTATCACTCAAATTCTCAAGCTACTTTTCCTCTTAATATTTGAAAAATTATTAAATGTTGTAGCTATTATGAAATTTCAATTATGTGTAATTATTTACTCATTTTTATAATTATTTTACGTTTTTTAATTGTTATTTGACACTATTTTGGAATTTATGGAATTAAAATTTCTTCCTTAGAATTTAATATTAAAGAAAAGAAATATGTCCTTTTAACATTGAATATTAATAATATCATGTATTCTTTACTACGATTTTCATTTTTTATAAGAAAAGTATTTAATTAATTGATATTAGGGATAGTGCAAGAGTGAATATGGACATAAGTACATATACACCTACTAGTTGATGGAAATAAGGACGTGAAACAAATTTCATATCTAGTAAGGCTGAGTATAAACCTTTATTTTGAGATAAGGTAAAGTATAGTCAAAATCACACTTGATCTGGCTTACTATCTTTACAAGTTAATATAAGAGTTAGATGAGTGAAATACATTGTTGGTTGGGTTAAGTGGCAAATATTTGTAAGTTAGGGTAAATGTGTGTATAACTATGTGATATTATTATGAAATTAGAGTATTGCTATGAAATTTAAAAAAGGATTCATAATCAATTTTAGTGTATGAAGAGTATTAAAGATAGCTAAAATGAAGTGTAAATTAGTGATCATTATCATTTTCAATCAAATTAAAAGAGCAAATAATACAATGCAATAGTAGAGGTACCGTGTGTGGTTCTTGATCGACTATTGCATAAAAAGTCAATAAAATGTAAGTATAGATATGGTATGTCAAGCCAAAGTTATTGAGTAAACTAATTTTTACAAAAGCATAAATTAGAAAGAGGAGTAAAGTAGAAATAAAACAATAGTTGTTGTAAAAGATGTTCAAAGAATGAAAATGAAATAATGAAAGAAGGATATTGATTCTCAAGTTTATTCATGATTGCATTCTTCATCTGTTATCATATGATTCATTCAACTTTTAAACAAGATCAAATTAATCAAATAAGCATAAATCAATTGTTAACAATCTTTCACGTCTTCAAGAATCTATGTTTGATATTTTCATTTTTTTATCTCTTGAGTTAAGCAAACAAAAAATTGTTAAGATTAAGTAAACTAACAAGAATTTCAATTAAAAAACAAGATTCAATTATCAACATACATTAGGAAAAAATTCCAAGAGCATAAATTATAACTAATAAAACAAATTATATAAGTGCACTTTGTCATCGAAAATAAAGAACAAACTTGAATTGTTCAAAATCTCATAATTTATTGTGAATTCACAAAATCAACTAAAATTGATTTAACCTTCCATGTGTAAGATAAAAAGAAGGATTAAGTATGTTTTTAGCTCTTGAAATTTGACGCAAAAATGGAATTCATTTTCCGTTCAAAACTTATATATATTTCGCTTCACAAACTTTAAAAATGAATGAACGTAGTGCTTTTAACAAAATTACGTTAAATATTTTTTACATGTCAAATATATTTTTTAATTTACATTTAAGTGAAAATGTATTTAGCAGTGTAAAGAACTCAAATGTTAATATAACCTTTCCTTATAATTCTTTTGTGCCATTCTTTTATTTTATTTTTCTTGCAAGTTTCTTTTCTCCTTTTATGGAATAATTTATCGCAAGTGTATCTATTGTTTACGTTTAATTATAATGGGAAAAAATACAATTTCAAACCCATCCACCATTTTACTTAAAAGTAAAAAAGTAAACTGCATTAGCTTGGGGTAACTATGAAGCATTATAACTATACTAACTACTTAACGATAGGTTAATGTAATGGCTTCAATCCACATTAATGTTGGATTGCCAAACATGTAACAAACCATATTAAAATTAATAAATAGTAACATGTGCAAGGGGTTGATTTTAATATTTGATGTGTATAAAAGAGAAGTGTATTGAATTGTGTAGAGATTGTGAAGTGTTTTTGGAAGTTAAAGTTGGAATTGAAGAAGACATAATAGGTATGGGGAGTGAGTGTAAGAAATGGATGATTTTTGCTTTTGTGATTGCTATTTCTTTCTCACTCGTCATGGAGGGAGCACTCGCAGCACGCCATCTCATGCAAGGACTTACTCTTCCAAACTACTGCTTCATCCCTACCATGTTTGGCGGATTCGATTATGTCATATGTGCTCCACCACCACCACTAGGTTCAGCCACCAGGGCCCCCTGACTTAAAGGATACTTGTGCCCTAATCTCCAGTCTCCCTTCCATTCATCTCTCCCTTCCATCATTTGCTTTCTTTCATGTTCCCTTCCATCTCCGCTTTCTTTCATGTTCAATAAATGATTAGGGCAATCTAATAAATAATATATATTTCACGTATATAATGCTCTCTCTTTTCTTTTTACACATATTTTTTTCTTTTTCTTCTGAAGTTCCATTACCTATGTTTTTTGCATTATCTTTGTATGTTATTTTAATATTTATATATATATATATATATATATATATATATTTACTAAAATGGTACGTAACATAAAAATAGATTATTAATATTTATGATTTTAACGTTACAATAACTACAATAGAAAAATAAAAACGATGAAAAGTATCTAGAACTTAAAGTAACATATATTTCCTAAAATATATTAACAAAAGATTAAAATAATAGACGATTATAGTTCTTCGAATTTACCTTCTTTAAAATAATTTGATTCATCTCATTCACATATAATTAATTTGACCGTTACATGATTTAATTAATATTTTATTTATATCAATCAGGACTTATAATCATTACAAGAAAAAAAGCTTTATTTATTATACAAAATAAATTTATAAAAGTTAAAGATTTTCTTTAAGTATTACAATAATAATAAAACTTTTTTTTGTCTGCAAAAGAAGAAAAGAAAAACGGAAATAAAGAAGGCTCATGAAATGCTTCCACCCATCTTGAAGTACTGCATAATAAAACTGTAAAGAGAGAGTAACAAATTCAAGTGTAATTATAGAATGAGACTCAAATAGATATATAGGGGAGAAATGGGTAATCTATATTTTCTTTTTGAGTATTCTTCTTCTCTTATATGTTATAAAGTGCTACTGGGATAGCTCTTCTGCCACTATTAAGTTCTTTTCAAATAAATAATACCAGAGACCATATTTTCTTCACACATCACTACAGTCCTTTTGTCTTTTTTTTCCTTGTCTTGATTAAGGTGGACAACAATAACTTAACTGCATCAAACTACGATTAATTGCACCATAATATATACTGAAAAAAATCTGGACCATTAATAATAACAATTGAACTATACAATTTTTTAGTTTAGTTTTAAGAAACTGAACTTTTAAATTTGCAGTTCAGTTAACTGCAAAACTACTCCGATTTACCATCTCAAACTTTAGCTTCAATTTCCAAACCATACTCCAACTCATTACTCGGGTGATGCACACACTTTTACTTTTATTCATTCTGCTAATTCTTAATTCATTTCTCTTCCAACCAACTCAAAATTATCATAGTTTATTTCTTCTTCTTAATTGCAAACCTTATTCACTATTAACGCTTATATTTTAATTTTTGAATGTATTCTAATATTTGTAAGCATTTTGAAAAGCATTTATGAAATTGAGATCACTGCATGATCAATATATATAAAATTCGTTTATTTATAAATTATAATATTTTCAAAATATTTTATTATCTTTTATTTCAAACACGAAAAACATATTAACCATTTTTAATTTACATATGATTTACTTACTTTTTTTATGTTGTAAATTCAATAATTTAAAAAAAGATTAAATTTCTAGAAACAATATTTGTTTCTTTAATCAATTTTCAAATAAGTGGTGAGCATAGCCAAAACTGATCTTAGGTGTTATTTTTTCTTTTTTTTAAGATTTTTTAAAAAAACTCAACACAATTCAAAAGTAGTTCATAAATCGTTCAGTTCAGAAATAGTGCAGCTTGAAAACAGATTAAAATACATAGTTCAATTCATATTACAATTTAATGCAGTTTAATTCATTGCAGTTTTGTAGAATAAAAAAATAGTTCAATTTAGTTTTTTTAATTAAATTTTAGTTCATTTTAGTTCAGACAAACTATTATTTGATTCAGCAGTTTTAATGAATAGAGTGCGGTTCAATTACTTTTGACCCTTGGTTTAACATCATAAGATACTTACAAAACTTAACTATTTATTTTTAAGTTAAGATTTTTTTTTAACGATAGTATTTTAAGATATTAAAATAAGAATAAAGTACTTATTTTTCAAAAGTTTTAATTTTCAAAATTAAAATTTAATCTATTTATATGCATATATAACATAGTCATTACATAATTTAATTAATATTAATTACACAAAAAAATATTACTCGTATGCTTTTTCTTTTTTTCTCTAAGTTAAGCACACAACCAATAAAAAATTATAAACAATGAAGAGATTAAGCTAAAATTGTTCATGAACAACAAAATATTTATTGAGAAAGCAGAAAATTGCTTGGTAAATTAAATTTGTGTTATATAATTAACAAAAAAAACATTGAATTATTTTAAAAAAATGTGTATTATTATATTAATGGAGTAATCTATATATTTTGGTAAACGAGAGGAGAAAAAATGTAATAGTTTTACTTATTTATAACATTAATAAAAATATTTCATTTTTTAATGTACACAACTCTTTTTTTTTTAATTTTTCAGTAATAGTCTATTTAAATTTAACTTATTTTTAAACTAAAATAATTAGTTTACTATTTTACTTTTAAATAAATGTTTATTAAAATATAATTGTTTCTTTTAATGTAAAATAATTGTTCACAAATATATGTTTATCTTATTGTATAAAAGAATTTCACTCGTGAATATATTTATTTTTGAATTATATTTTTTAATAAGTAAATGTTTTTTAGATCAAAATAATAACTCTGAAGTATTATCTTCTCTTCTAACTTTTATCATCATTGTAAACAATATCAATCTTTTTCCTTTGTAAATTAGTAAACCATAATAGTAAGAATTGAATAATTGGAAAAGAGTGTGGGACATAACATTTTAGTTTTTAACCTCCATTCATTGCAAAAAACACTAATCACATACGTATAAGAGAAGGTTAAATTAGAAAAAGAAATTGGTTACGTTCTTGGCTATAGATGCACATTTCTTTTTCACTTCAGCATATGCATATCTACATTTAACATAAATTTAATTGTGTTTGCCGTTTTAATCATTATATATTAATTCTCCAATTTCAACTACTCAATCATGTTCGCTACTTTCTTGGTTGATTTTTTTTTTTTATTGAATGATAAAAATCAATATAAATTTTACCTGTTCATCATAACTTATAAAAAAATAACTAAAAACAAAACGTATAGGTTGTAATCGTTGTATTAAATCACTGGAAAGGATGGTGGGGCACTATATATTTTAGCGTTTTGAATCTTCATTTATTGGCAATCACATAAATACAAAAAAAAAATGTTATCTAATTAAGGGTATATTTGTTTCTATAAACTCAAATGCGAGTATTTACTGTTTAAAACAAATTATGAAAAAAACAACTTGAAGAAAGACGAAAAAGGTTTCTAATTCATATATAAATATAATAAAATATTGATGTATTTAATTAATTACAATAAAAACAAAATCCACTATTTGTAATGAATAATTACTTTTTTAATATAATTATAAATATATTTTCTATTATAATAAAATAGATAATTGAAAATTTATTAATTTAAGTTTTGATATATAACACAATAAATAATTGAAAACATAATTATAAATAATAATTAGATATTTCTAAATATATTTTACTATTATAATAAATAAAAAAATTAAATAATTAATAAACATATTATTTTAATTGTTTCTAAGTAGAGTACATGTAAAGCGGAAATGCACGTTTTTAGCGTTGATTTTTTTATAAAAGAATGAATTTTTTTTAACAACTAAATTTTAATAATTTTTTTAATAACATGAGGTGATATTTTTTAAGAGTTTTTTCATTTTCTTATTTTTTTAAAATTTTAAAATCACTTTAAAAAATATCATTTTCATATTATAAGAAAAAATAATTGTTAAAATTTATCTGTCATTTGACCAAAAGGAATAGCAAAATGATGACGTTTTGGTCTATAAAATGGAAACAACTCCTCGGGAATACATTCACATTTGCTCTTCACTTCAGCATATCTACAGATTAGTGAAATTCAAGAAGCCAATAGAACTCCCACTAATTCTGGCATCTATAGAACTCCCACTTGTGTCTTCATTGCTACCTCCTTCTCCACTTTCAGTGCCATACCCATATTTACCCACACTTCCTAATATCCAACTCTCACCTTCAACCAACATTCTACTTTGAAAATGATAAGCTCGCTGATCTTGACAAGAACAAACCCATAGAGGAACGTACAATCTAAATGCCGGCAACCTGTGCTAATTAGAATCCAAACGGTATACTGGTGTTGTCAAGTGGCAATGGTAATGCGTCTTTTTTCGACCATTGTGGTGAGTATGCTAAGAATGGAAAGTTTATATCTAGGTTAGACGATGTTCATCTTGAGCTACAGTTAGTGTACAACCAGACCTTAAAAGCTGCGAATATCTCTGGAGGTGATTTTTCTTGTTAACCTATGTACATATAACAGTAGGCCAAACTATGTTGAAGCCCAAAAAGAGGCTAGGAGTTGCTTTGGGACAGTATTGAAGGATTCTCTGGTGGGCCCAAATAAGGATGCAAGCCTAGTGAATGTTTTTCAATCTAAGGTATATCCACAATGCCACGGAAAATAACTAAGCCACGAGGTTATTTTCCAACAAACGTAGGGCAGGGGATCGATCACCTTTGTCGCACATCCAAACCACACAATCAAGAGCGGGAGGTCCAAGCTCGTTCGGGAAATGAAATAGAAGATCGTCTGGACGAGATTAAGGGCAACAAGAGGAATTCTCTGTGTGCAGACCACGATATGAACATCTGATAAGAACATTACGAACTGTAATAGGTTATTCTACTAGAAGTCCTTCAGACTCTTCAGAATCAATTAGCATTTGGGGTATAGCAAAACAGTTAAGCGTGACTTTTTCAAGTGAAGACGAGGAAATTCTAAAGGAACTAGAGAATATGGAAAAGAGAGATATGATTCAAAGGAAAGGTAGGGCAGGGGAAAACATAGGTGTAAATGAAAATCATTAGCATAAATATAAGAGGGTTAGGAGGGGTACAAATGAAAATATTTGAAAGGAATTATAGCTAGTGAAGCAGTTGACATTATATGCATTTAACAGACAAAGTTACATGATTTACAAAAATCTAGTTGTTATGATATGTAGGGTGATAATAATATTGACCGGGTAAACAAACCGGAATCGGGTAACTCAAGGGGAATTCTAACAATGTGGCATAAGATTAAATTTAAGAGTCTTAAGCACATTGTAGGGAATGCATTCATAGGAGTGATAGAAGAATATTGTAACTCAACTAATATTAACCCAATCCCCGTTGTAATATTTAAGATCGACTATGAAAAAACATATGATTTTGTGAGTTGGGATTTCTTATATTACATGATGAGTAGACTAGGGTTTTGTGACAGGTAGGTTGGGTAGATTGAAGACTGTTTGAAATCCTCCTCAGTGTCAATACTAGTAAGTGGAAGCCTTACAAAAGAGTTTATTCCTACAAGAGGGCTTAGACAAGGAGATCTTATGGCCCCCTTCTTACTCCTAATACTAGTAGAGGGCTTAGCAGGGTTGGTTAGACAAGTTATTGAGAAGGATCTGTATCGGGGAATAGCAGTGGGATCAAATGGAACTAATGTGGGGTTACTGTAGTTTGCAAATGATACTCTCTTCCTGTTAAGCAGAGATTCAAAATGCATGGACCTTAAAAGCGATATTAAGAAGTTTTGAATTAGTGTCTAGGTTTAGGGTAAATTTTTTCAAAACCAAAGTTGGGGGATTGCGCCTTAATAAAATGGAAATGGAGATTGGGAATGGAGGATAATGGCTTGTGGAAAAAGGTACTCGAATCAAAGTATGGGTCATGGAGAAAACTAAATAAACCGAATATATCAACGATTGCTCCAAGGTGGTGGGCAAACATCTATAAGGTGTGTGGGAGAACACCACAAGGGCTTTGGTTCGATGATTGCATCAAGTGGAAGGTTAGATAAAGGAAGAAAGTTAAGTTTTGAGAAGATAAATGGGTTGGTGAAGAAACACTAAGAAGTAAGTTTCCTAGGTTGTATATAATATCAAAATGTAAAGACAAAGCTATAGAGGAGGTAGGACATTGGGAGGACAGTGTATGGTTGTGGCATCTAAGTTGGAGGAGACCTAGACTTGTATGGGAAGCAGCTATGGAGGAACAACTTTTCCTTGTTATAGCCGGACCACACTTAAGTTTGGGGCGTCCTGATACCTGTAAATGGAGGGGACATGAGGATGAAATATTTTCGGTAAGGTCTACCTATAATAAGGTACAAGTAACCTTTGAAGAGGAAGAGAGTAAGGAGTTTAACATGTTGTGGAACACAAGGGTAACTCCAAAGACTCAACTACTTCGTTGGAGGTTATTTTTAGATAAATTGTCGACAAAGGTAAACTTATTAGCGAGGGTGGTTTAACTACAACACAATGCTTGTGTTTTGTGTTCTGAAAACGAAGAGACAACAACCCATTTATTCTTCTTATGTAATTGTTGACTAAGGCCAATGACATTCTTCATGATGAATATCAGCTTGGTTTTAGCTCGGTCTTGGTGGAGTTCGGCAGCTGGATATATATACTTTGTCTATCATTGCATAGCTAATCTAGATAGAGTTTCCAGTGTTGGCTGGGTTTTGTTTTGTTGTTCTCATGCCAACCTATTGTATCTTTTTTTACAGGCTCTATTTTGTATAAAGGCTAGAGTATCACTCAAGTACTATTTTTAATTAACTTTTATTCTTTAATGATAAAAAAAATTACAATGAGAATGGCATTCTCTAAGAAGACATATTAGCTAAAGAGTCAAACTTCGCTCAATACAAAGATGCACCATATTAGCTTAAAAGACGACGAATAAACACGAGACGATATAAGAGTCGACCTGACCGACTCTAATCCAATATTAAAATAATTACATACATTTGCTAAGCCCACTATGTGCCGTTACTAATTTATAAAATTTAAAATAAGATATATAAACATTTAAACAAATATAAATATATACACAACTGGTAACATCTGTTGGTTTGCCAGGGGTGTTAAATGTCAAGTTGGGGGTTCGATCCCCACATTTTTTTGTAATATCTCTCTCCCCGAGAGCCTGTCAGGTTACTACAGCCCAATGCACCCCAACCCATCACCCTTCTCCGTCCATTCATACTGGGTGGGTTGTTGCTAGACGGGGTCGAACCCCAGACCTGACCTTTAATGCCCAAACCCCATTGCGTGAAAGGTCGCCCAGGCGACCTGCTCGAACTTTTGAGCGAGTGAACACCTCGCCTAAGCGAGATCCCGTGATGTTCCCTGGGTGCTCCATCGAACCCTCGCCTAGGCGAAGGGGGGGCTCGCCTGAGCGAGCACGTCTCGCCTGAGCGAAACCCTTCAGCCTGAGCGAGGGGTTGGGCGAGGCAGTATGCTGTTTGGGTGCTTGTTT
>Ga0099822_1008090_pt1 | contig 13489 bp, 9 predicted proteins | sample CowpeawhiteBW_FD_76839 | JGI IMG/M metagenome (GOLD analysis project Ga0099822, IMG submission 76839) | Root nodule microbial communities of legume samples collected from California USA - Cow pea white BW | ecosystem: Host-associated > Plants > Roots > Nodule | place: USA: California | collected... | reverse complement strand
ATATATAAATATATATAATTATTTAGTTTAATTTATATATATTTTATATATATATATATATATATATATATATATATATATATATATATATATATATATATATATATATAATTTAGCCATACAATTTTATTTGTGATATCATGATAGTTATTAACCTGAGGAGATTCTTCATTAAAAAAGTTGTATTTTAAAATGTAAAAAAATTATATTTGATTCTTATTTTTTTACTCTATATTTTAGTGTGAATTATTAATTTTTAAAAAAATAATATATTAATTAATAACTTATACTAACTTACGTGAGAAAGTAAAGGGTTAAATATGTTTTTGGTCCCTTAACTTTAGGTGAATTTTGGAATTAATTCATTTTGAAACTTTGGACCAATTTAGTCCTTCATCTTTCGGAATACGTGGATTTAGTCCTTTTAATCAAATTTTGTTAGGTTTATTTGATGTTTTGTACGCATTTTAGGATTGTATTTGAGTTGTTTATACTATTTGACACATTTTTCTTTAATGTTAAGTCAAATACTATTGTGAAACGCACTTGAAATGTCAAATAAACTTAACAAAATTTGATTAAAAGGACTAAATCCACGTATTTCAAAAGATGAAGGACTAAATTGATTCAAAGTTTCAAAATGGACTAATTCCAGAATTCACTAAAAGTTAAGGGACCAAAAACATATTTAATCCGAAAGTAAATGGTCAGAAAATAAATGATGAGAATGAAGATATGAGAATTATAATATTAATGTTGAAGTGTAATGTGGAATTACATGGTTAAGTAATGACTTTATAACAATTAACACATTAATTAATTTCACATATGCAAAATGCACGAGGACAGTTAATCGAGGAAGTACCATTTGTGAAAAATGTTTGGCAATATGAGTACGTGGGGCCTAACCTTTTTTGTCTACTACAAACCAGTGAAAATTTATAAATTTTATATGGGAGACAAACATAAGGGAATCTAACAGTGAAAAAGAAAAGTTATATGGAAACTGTTACCTTAATTAATTTTATTTTTCACTGTCCAACGTCTAATTCTCACTCTCAAAATTCACAAAAAACAACAAATAATCAATAATTTATATAAGAAATACCATTTTAAGATAATAAAGATTTATGAGTCCTTTCTTTTTCTTATCATGTTAACCTTGTCTTATTCTAATATTGGAGACAAATAAAGTTGTGATAGACAGGGAAGAAGCACATTGAATCATATTTCGTATGATGCGTAGTAACTTTATAAAACACCATTTTAAATTATACTTTATTATTCTTTTTTTAGTTTTGTATTAATTTTAACACCCCTTTTCTATTTTGGAATACACAGTAAATTTGAACAAATTTACCAATATATAAAGTGCTTGTAAATAAGCTGTGACAAATTTAAAATGATGTAAAGTGAATGTTTGGTTTGCTATTTCTGATCCATGTATGTTCCAAGTTAAAGTACGCGTGAAACAAATTAACTAGTTTACTAGAACGCGCTTCCAAGTTACAAGGATAATTATGAGAGAGGATTATTATCACAAGAAAAAAATTACAAAATTTAACAAGATGGAATTAAAATCTGAATTAAGTAATAGACAATCTTATTTTTTCACTTTCATCATTTATTTTTTTAACATAACTTAACATAAGTTATCGATTAATGTATCATTAATTTTTAAAAAAATTAATAACTCGGACTAACTAAATTATGTTAAAAAATAAAAATCGAGAGTTAAAAAATAAAAATTATAATATAATTTTCCTATAGATATTAAGATTTAATAATAAAAAGTGTATTATATGATATGAAATTATGAGTGAGTGAAATAGAGCCACCAGTCAAAGGTGTGATATTTATTTACATATTGGAGTTACTTTCTCGTCTCTGAGTCTCATGGGGACAGTGACCCACCATGTCTCTACTACACTTATTAACGAATTAAATAATGATACAATTTTCATTATTTTCATTATTCACCTGCACCAACTCTTTGAACGCTTTACTCTTTTCATTTCTTTATAACTCTCATTTTCTTTCGTCACTTGAGCGCAGATATCCATAAAAAAACATACCTCATTTAGGGTTTCTGCCACCATCTTACCTTCCTCTTCCTGCTTTTTTCATCTTTCTCTTCAAAACCCTTTCAATTCACACACACACACACACACTTCAACTCTTCTCCTTCAAAATTTTCTATATCACTACCAATTCTATATTGTTTTGGATTAATCCTTCTCCCTCACTTCTCTTGCAGTTCTCATGATTAGGGTTACCTGCACTTGATTGCTGCTCTATACGCCTACCACCTCTTTTCTTAGGTCTTCGATTCAATATGGTATATACATATATGTAGCCTTTTATATATGTTCGTACAATTTTTCGTCAAATCTTTTTAAAAACAACATAGTTCTCAGATTTTTTATACTTGCATGGACATACATACACATATTTATATGTATTTTATACTCCTTGATGTCAGTTCAGCTTTTCTCCTTTTCCTTTCCCTAAGTTTTCTTTTATTTGAACCTGGCCTTGTTTTGGGCCTACTGAAACGCCTTTTCCAGTTACTTCTTCTGTTAGTTTTTGTGTGAAAATTAATAAGCAGTTAATTACTAACATAACAGGCTTTGCAATTACATTAGGTCAATTTGGGTTCAGATCAGCACAAAGGGTTTTCTAACTTGAACAAACTATATATTTTGTCATCTGATCTATTATTAATTCATTGATTCATATGATAGAGAATCTGAACATGTCTGGTTTAAAGTGTGATCCATTTATTCAAGTAATTTCCCATTTTATCATCATCTAAACCCTTTATAGGTTTGTTAATTTGGTGATATATAAGAAAGTATAGTGTGATGGAAGAGGCAATTGTTAATTATGTGTGTGGCAGGAAGAATGTGTGAGAATATGAGAATATGAAGAAGATGCAGTGTAGATGTGAATGAGAGAAGGTACTGGGAGAGAAAGAGAACGAAGGAGCTTCCTTCAGCCCACGTATAAAGGGTTGCTCAAGTATCTGCTGACTCATTCATAGAGACACAGTAAGGGTTTATATAAGGCCATTTTTCTACTGTAATTGTGTGAATGAAGCAGCAGATATTTTGCATCCCTCTTGCTCTGTGCTTGGACTGAAGGGGAGCTCCTTCCTTCTCTTGTCTCCATCATTGATATTAATACATTTATATATATAAACATAACATTATAATATATATCTGTCTCCAACAACAAAACCAATTTCTTAGTATTATTCATCCAGTGCCACAAAAAGTAGCAGCCACAACTCTGTAGCTGATGTAACACATCGTCTTCTAGGTCTTTGTAAGTATTAACTCTTCCTCACTAGGCTGCCCAAGATTCAGCCAACATCTGCAACAGTCGCATATGAGTTTTATAGCTGCATGCCCCACCTAGTAGTACTTTTTCACTTCCATCATTTCACAACTCCTCATCAACATTACATTACATGGTACGTAATTTCTTCAATTCAACTTCAAATCTCATCATTGCCCTATATAACATATTGTGTGTCACTACTTTTACATGACATATTTTACAGGAAGAGAATCTCAGCACTCTACATGCTACTTTCCTTTCCGGTTCTTCAACACTACAGGCTCAGCTTCTCTCTCATTTCCCCTTCCTTTCCTTCAATTCTTTTTTCGGTGGCTGAAAAAGCAAAGTTTAGGTGATGATGGGTCCAACACTTCACATGTTTGTATTCCTTCCAAACTTTGCCTGCTTCAAGGTATCAATATCTATGAATACCTTAGTTTTTCTTTTCCCACTCCTAATAATTGATGATGAGTATTGTTTCGATTGATCTCGATTTCTTTTTCTGTTCAGTTTCTTAAGAGTGGGACCGAGTAAAGTGTAATATTATAATTTATAGAGATATGTGGAGATTTAGAGACATTGAGCAGACAGGATATTGAAGAAGATTATGATGTCAGACAAAAGTAGTGACTGTATAATATGAACTCTGATCTCTTGGTTATCCCTATGACCTACTGCTACGTACATGAATTTTTGTGTAAAAGGATAAGAGATAAACTTGCCATATCTTTTGGTACAGAAACTCATGATTCGGAACCATTCTGTATTCTTTATTGATTTTTTGTTGTTATTTTTTTTTTTGTTAAATTTCAAAGTATATTAATATTAGTATATTATTTTTTTAATATATTTTGAAGATATAATAAAAAATAATATTTAAAATCTAATAGGATATCTAAATTCGAAATAGCACATTCGATTTTTTTTTTCTGTCAAAGTGAACAGCTTCTCTTATTAGTGCTATAGCAAATTTTAATTCCATCCCTCACGAGTAACTATTAAAGGGTGGTCTTTGAAGCCTAAATTTGTGAGTGCCTATATCCATTTTAAGAATAATATTATTTTGATATTCAATAAATTTTTATATCCATTTTACATTTGTTATTTTATCTTTTAATATTTTTTAAAAGTATAAAAAATTACTTTTTTTAATAATTAAATTATTCTTAAAAGTAAATTGTCAAGTGATATTAGTAGTGTAAAAAATATTTTTTTCTTAATATAATCAGAGGAGCTGCGCTTATTCAATAGTGTTTTTTTTCTTTCTTTCTTAATTCTAACGTTTTACCCGTCAGGCATTGTTCCTTCTTCCATTGGGTTGCTAACTATCCTAATGAATATTTTGACTATGAATAATTTACATTTATTGGTAGAATATCCTCTGAAATCTTATACATTAAGATGAAAAGTCAATATATGTGCATTAATTATATATGCAGTTTAACTCTTCAAACCTCAGTATCTAGGTGAAGTTTAGCTTTCAAGGTAACTGAAGTTTGACGAGAATATAGATATGAGAAGCGTCGAATGCTGACAAAAAATGAAATACAAGTGTTAAATATATTGATAAGTGTATAATGAAAATTAAAAATTGATTTAAATGTTCAAACTGAAACCTAAACACATTTAGGTAAGAATAGTTTAATCAGGCCAAATTTCAAAATTGGAGTTTATTGAAAAAGCACAAAATATAAATGTTAATTTTATATGGATATTATTATTTTTTTAATTAACAAAATACATATATTAATAGAGGTAATTGAGTTACCTTAACTCATAAACAATAATCCATAAATAATAAAAAAATACTATGACTTACTATGACTTTCCTTCATCATTTCTCATGTAGAGTAATTATTGGTTTTTATTAAGATATTTTGACCGTTGGCATTAATTAGGATCACTCTTTTGGTGCAGTAATCAATTTCTATCCCTAATTTCATGTTAATCTCTAATTTTCTTCTATTTATTTGTTTACCTTTCTGTGTTAGAGTTTTTTCACAAATCCTATAAATCTCATTCTACATATGAAATAGAATATAATATACAAAATAAAAGATTAGCAAAACGCTCTCGCGTACACCTTCTTCTTCAAGGTGCAAACCCATTTCTTTAAGAGAGAGAAGCTTCTCTCGTGTTCTCTGCGGTCAAGCTCATTTCTCTTTCCTTCTCTTTTCATAATTACATGCTTTGTGTTTATTTTGTCGGAAGCATGGGGCCCACAATATGGTTTTAAGAGCTACTTAGTGGCTATGCACTTCGCTTCTAGTGTAACTCATTTTGATAATCCAATTCAATTTTATTGATCCTTATTCGTGGTGTTCCTTGACCCAATGAAAAAGTCTTCCAACCAGTCCACTCAAACCAACAACAAAGATTAATCACTGAATCCATCCAACCTCTATTATCCTCATCCTGGAGAAAACCCAAGTATTGTTCTCATCTCTCAAACTCTAAATGAATCTAACTACTCTTCTTGGAGCAGAAACATGAAGAGAACACTCATCTCTAAGAACAAACTGAAATTCATTAATGGAAGGATCACGAAACCACAAAAGAATGATCCCATATTTGATGCCTGAGAAAGATGTAATATGATGGTGTTGTCCTGGATCATAAAGGCTTTCTCAACCCAGATTGCTGAAAGTGTGATTTACGTGGAAGATGCCAAGGAATTATGGGATGAATTAAGGGAACGATTCTCCAAAGGAGACTACTTCGAAATTTCAGACTTACTGCAAGAAATTCACTCCATCAAACAAAGTGAACATAATGTTACCCAATCTTTTACTGATCTAAAAATTCTTTGGGAAGAATTGGAGTTTCTTAGACCTCTACCATCCTGCACTTGTAATGTACCCTATAATTGTGATTTGTCAAAGATCTCTCTCAAATATAGAGAAGTGGAACACGTTATATGTTTTCTAAAAGGTCTAAATGATACCTTCAACACTGTCAAAACGCAAATCCTTTTGATAGAACCCTTACCCAACATAAATAGGGTATTCTCTCTTGTCATGCAACAAGAAAGACAAATTGTTGGGGGCAACAACTAGATTGAGACCAAGATTTTGGCCAACATAGCTGACAAACAAGCCCAATGGAAACAAGATTAGAACTGGAAATCTCAGGAACATGGCAATGGAATGTGTGGTCAAGGAAGAGGAAGGGGGAGAAACCCCAATTATAGGAAGTAATGATCTTACTGTCACAAAATGAACCATACCATATATGAGTGCTACTCAAAGCATGGTTATCCACCATGGTACAAAAAAAATGATAACCATAAAAGCCAAGACAAAGGTGGACAAAACGAGTTGGGTTATGCTAATGCATGCAAGGAAGAACCTAACACTTCTGCTAAAATAAGGACTGCTAAGCAATCTAGCATTAACAAAACTCTCAGTTCTTTCACTCTTAAGCAAATACAAAAACTCCTAAAAACGATGGAAACTATTGAAAACAACTCTCAACCTCACAACGTGAATCAGGTTCAGAGAAATATTCTTGGAGAAAAATCAGGTAACCTTCCTTGGATTCTTGATATAGGGGCAACTGATCATGTGACATATGAGAAAATTTTATTTATGACATTCTATAAAATAAAGCCTATATCTATTAAATTACAAAATAATTCCTTAGTTATTGCTGAATTTGCTGGAAAAGTTCAATTTTCTAAAAAAATCATAATTTTTAATATCCTATACATTCCAGAATTCTCTTTAACCTTATATCTGTTCAAAAATTGACTAAAGATTTGAACTGCACACTAATTTTTTCTCTTGAGATTTGAAAAATTCAGTACAATGCTACATCGAAGACGATTGGACATGCTAGTGTCTGCAAAGGCTTATACTAATTCAAGAGTTTTCCTATTTTTAGTCAAAATTTTGTTTCTAGTTCTATTCTTTCTTTTAAACGCATTGATATTAGTTTGTGGCATTAGACTTGGCCATCAGGGATACAAAGCTATTGAACAAATATGTAAGAACTTTCCTTATGTTAAGATGCCTAATCATACTATTTGTAATGTATGTCATTTTTCCAAACAGCAAAAACTGCCTTTTCACAAAGTATTTCATACTCTACTATTGTTTTGATCTTATACACTATGATAAATGAGGTCCTATGTCAATACATTTTGTTCATGGACAGAGGTATTTTTTTACTATAATGGATGATTATAGTAAAGACACTTGGATTTTCCTAATGAACGCCAAAAGCCAAACTAGGGAGTTACTACAAAATTTTATTGTGAAAATTAAAACACAATTCAACAAGACCATCAAGACTGTTAGATATGATAATGGCCCTAAATTTAATTTTAATGCTTTATATAATGATCATGGTATTGAACATTAAAAGGGTTGTGTTGAAACCCCACAACAGAACTCTGTTGTGGAAAGAAAACATCAAGATATTTCGAAAAAAACCTGTAGTTTAATCTTTCAATCTAATATTCCCAAAGCCTATTGGAATTATGTTGCTTCTCACGCTGTCTATTTGATAAATAGGTTACTCTCCGTTATTCTTAAAGGAAAAACCCCTTATGATTTACTCCATAATGTTCCTCTTACATATTTAAACTTAAAGACTTTTTATTGCCTTTGCTTTGCTTCTACTCTTGAAAGTAATAAAAATAAACTCTCTACTAGAGCTAGGAAAGGTGTCTTCTTAGGATATAAACACAGTATCAAAGGTTATATTGTTCTTGATATTCATACTAGAGAAATCTTTATAAGCAGAAATGTCATATTCTACGAAGACGTTTTTCCTTATAAGGATCCCGACAACAAAACAGAGATCTATCATGAAGAGGAAAATGAAAGCAACTGCAGCAGGGACTTCCTAAATGAACATATCAACACTAACATAGGAAGTCAAGCATTTGATGATTACAACAATAATAATCAAGCACAGATGCCAGAGTTTATGCAAAGTGAGGGAGTTTTGAACAACATAATAGATGTTCCTATTGAAACCCAAAATGATAGAAGGTCATCAAGGACGAGAAGAATTCCTGGATATTTGAGCAACTATGAGCATCATGTTAATTCTTTCCTTAACAACCCATATGAGAAAAATAAATTTAAAACTGCTTATCCTATTTCTATAGTGTTATCTAATAAATCTCTATCTGAAAAACACTTGAGGTACACATTGGCCATATCCGGAGACATTGAACCACAAACATAGCCAAGGCCAATCCTGATTGGATAAAGGCAATGGAAAGGGAGATCAAAGCCTTACGGGAAAACAACACATGGTACCTGACTCAGCTACCCCTTCGGGAAAACTCCTATCGGCTACAAATGGGTATGTAAAATCAAACGAAAGGCTGATGGAACCATAGAAAGATACAAAGTCCGCCTTGTAGCAAAATGATATACATAGCAAGAAGGGGTTGATTTTCTGGACACTTTCTCTCCAGTTGCAAAACTAACCACTGTCAGACTCTTACTTGCTTTGGCTACCTCACACAACTGGTTCCTGCAGCAACTTGATGTACTAAGATTGAGCACATCAAGACTAGGATTGAGCACATCAAGACGTTACTACACAACAATTTTCAAATCAAGAATCTTAGGGAGCTAAAATACTTTCTAGGCTTTAAGATGGAAAGATCAAAGAAAGGAATTCACCTGTACCAAAGAAAATATGCCTTAAACATCCTATAAGAAACAGGAATGATGGGAAGCAAACCATGCTCCACCCCTTTTCTAAGTGACACGACATCTCTATATAAGGTTGAAAAATACATGGCCAATCCCAACTCCTATCGTAGATTAATAGGGAAGTTGCTCTATCTTACCAACACATGACCTGACTTGTGTTTTTCTATTAATTTGCCAGTTCATGAAAAATCCCACTAACTATCATTATCGCGCTTTGCAGCATGTGCTAAGGTACATAAAGTCTAGCCCATCGCAAGGACTTTTCTTTGTTGCTGACTTAGAAACCCAAATCAAAGCTTTTAGCGACTCTGATTGGGCCACTTGTCCCAACACTAGAAGATCTAAAACTGGTTTTTGCGTCTTTCTTGGATCCTTCATAATCTCATGGAAGTCAAAGAAACAACTGATTGTTTCTCGATCATCGACCGAAGCAGAATATTGTGCACTAGATGCCACTGTCTGTGAGATACAATGGATCTGATACCTTCTACAAGACTTTGCTATCCAACCAATTAACACAACCACCCTATATTGTGACAACAAGTCATCAAGGCATATAGCTCACAACCCGAGCTTCCATGAAAGAACCAAGACATTGAGCTTGATTGCCCTGTTGTTTGAGAGAAGATACAAGCCAATCTCCTACATCTTCTTCCTATTCGTTCTGAAGAATATCTCACCGACATTTTCACCAAATTTGCTCATTGCGTCCACTTCAAGTCCATCGTCTTCAAGCTTGGACGGGTGAACATACACCATCCAATTTGAGGGGAAGGTATTAAGATATTTTGGCCGTTGAAATTAATTAGGATCACTACCTAGGTGCAGTAATCAAATCCTATCCCTGATTTCATGTTAATCCCTAATTTCCCTCTATTTATTTGTTTCCCTTTCTGTGTTAGGGTTTTCCCACAAATCCTATAAATCCCATTGTACATATGAAATAAAATATAATATACTGAATAATAGATTAGCAAAACGCCCTCGCATACATCTTCTTCAGGGTGCAAACCCCTTTCTTTAAGATAACAAAAGCTTCTCTTGTGTTCTCTGCGGCCAAGCTTATTTCTCTTTCTTTCTCTTTTTACAATTACATGCTTTGTGTTTATTTTGTCAAAAGCATGGGACCTGCAATAGTTTTCAAAGTAATTAAGAATACATATTAGTAAAAATTTATCTATTCAAAAAATAAATTAAATATAAATGTCAATTGTCACTTTTTCGTGTATCACTAATATCATAAATTTATTACAAAATCTAATATTTATACAGATGATACAACTCAATATTGAATTTTTCTTTTCTGGTGTTTAGGCAATATTGTATCTAAACTTGTGTATTTAAAACCAAAAATACATAATAATGTAAATAATGATTGTTCTGAACATCGTTTGGGTCAATCCATTCCTCATTCAATGTATTATCTGCTTTGGAGTCTATATGTCACAATTTTATCCTTAAGGGTGTGTTCACTTGAGGGTGATTCCTGTTCACACAGATGAGAGATGAATGATTCTAAGGTGATTAAGTTGTTCACATCAAAGAATTTGAGAGAGGGGGAAAGGAAGGAAGAGTGAGATTCCTTTATTTTCTCATCCTCTCTCTTATCTCTTATGGGAAGATTTGAAGGTGATATTGGCCACATTATAATTATGCCCTCTGTTAATTATGGTTTTAAATGTAAAAGTATGACTTTTAAAAATATGATAATAATGTAAAAATATGAATTTTTAAATTATGGTTACAATAATAATTAATACCCCAAATTTGTAAATTGTTATAAAAAAAAGAAAGTTGAAGAAGTAATTATTAATTTTTTTATTAAATTATTTTTTATTAAAACATATATTTTTTAATTTACATTAAAATATTTTTTTATAAAATAATCTAACTCATCTAAATATGATTTTTAGACTACTTTCAAAATCAACGACAATTTGGTAATCTTGTTTTTTTTTCTATTAAAATTAATTTTTAATTTATCACATCAATCAAATCACTAACATACTTTCAGAAACTTTACCTTTATATTCACTCACCTTAACATCCAAATCATTTAAAGTGAACACAAACTTTACTCTCGAATCTACTCAAATTGATCATCTCCCTATCTCCCAAATCAATATTTACAAGTGAACACACCCTAAAAATGTGTTTGGATTTGGGAAAAAATTTGAGGGAGAGTGAGTGAAAGAATTTTAGAAGATGAAAAGATAATTGTAGAGTTGTTTGGATTAAGAGATTTGAAGGAATAGATGAAGGAATTTGAAAATTAAGTTTTGGGAGTTTGAGTGATGGAACAAATTTGACAAGTTAAAAAATTATTTTAATTGAAAAAATTAAATAATTAAAATAAAGTATAGTCACTGTAAATTATGTTAAAATGATATGTAAATTGTTGTTATTATTTATATTACTATTATTATTTTAGTAATAATTTATATTTTATTTTGAATATCACTGTTTCTCTCCAATTAATTCTTCGCATATGCGAAGAAAGATTTTAAAAGCAATTTTTCATTGGTTTTAGAATCATCGTTCCCATACGTCATCGGAAACAGGGTAAAAGACATATTTGAGAATGAAAAAAACAAAATGTATTTAAATAGTTTTACACTTCAAACTTCTAAGTGATGCAAAATTAACAATAATAAGCATCAGAAAATAGAAAGTAGGGAATATATAGTGAGATTAATAAATTTATGATTGTATAAACATTAGAATACGAAGAAAAACTAATAAAGTCATAATTGTATAAAAAGATAAAGTCATTCGGGACAAATATAACTATTTACACCCATTAAAAATAACAAAATATTATAAATGACCTTAAAACATACATGTAAATATTTTTTTCCTAATTATAAGCAAAACTAATAAAGTTGTGGTTTATAAAAAAAATATAATCATTTCATGGCAAATTTGATCACTTACACCATTAAAATAAAACAACATTTTATAAGAATACCGGCTCTCGAAAATAATGAAACTTAAGTATTTTTCCAAATATAATTTTCTATATACTGATTTTCTTTACATCCTTTAATAGAAGGCTCTTACAAATTATATTTATATATTTTCTTTCCTAAATAGAAGAGGAATATTTTTTTTCCAAAATAACAATTAATTCCCAATATATTTTATACAAAAGAATAAAATTATATTCCATAAAATATTAAAATAAATAAATGAAATTTAAATGACATTATCTCAGTGTTTTATAGCCCTATAAAAATATTACTCTAATAACTTTAAATATTAAAATATAATGCAAATTCAAAATAATCTAAAAAATTAGAAGAAGGAAACCACCATCCTCAAGGTAAATTTGTCACTAATGGATGAGAGGATTTTGAAAAATTTATGTCAAAAAAGAAAAGTGTAACTGCGTGTGAGATAAAAAATATTTGTTGAAATGTATGAAACTATGTAAAATTGTTGTCTAGTGTTTTCTTTTTTAATTTTATTTGTGATATTACCCTCATATTTTATCTTTATTGTGTGAGAATGAGATATTTTTTTCTAACAATATCAAAAGAAAAATATCAAATGACTACTAATTTTTACTTATTTCTCTTACCACCTTATGTGTATCGAAACATTTTATTTTATTTTATTTTTTTAATTTAATTAAAAGCTAAACAATATGGTAAATGAAAGTGAAAGCTCACTTTCGCGTGTGGGCTGGAAAATTCTTACTCTCTCACTTTATCCATTCTTTGAAACATTTTGAAACAAAATCCCTTTTCTTTTCACTCCGAAAAATTCTCACTCTCTCACCCTTACCTCATTCTCTTTCTAACATAACCCCTTTCCTCTTCACTCTAAAAATTTCCAAACCTCTCACGCTTCCATTTAGAAACACCACCCCCATCCCATTGTAGACCAAGTATTGGTTTCCATTGTAGAAACTGGAACTGAAAAAAGAATTCCCTCCCAAACTTGTGTACTTTCCAAATCTATTTGAAAAATGAACTTAAAAGATAATTTTTTTTCAAAATGAACTTAAACCTGGTTTACAACCACATTCAAAGAGTCAACGTTAATTTGAGACTTGATTCACCTAACAAAGTCTAATTCACTTAATAAATTTGATAACTCGCCTAACTTAGCCTAACTTATCTAATCTCATGAATAATTAATATAATTTCTTATATGATAATTCTAATAGAATTTATATATGATATTTTAGATTAAGTATTTTGAAGTAACGTATTTAGGATATGTTTATCCAAATTGTTTTTAAGATATTAAACATAGAACCTTTTATTAGATAAAGAATATAAGTTGCATTTCAACTGCCAAAATGAGTTTAGTAATTATATGATTTAACTTATCAACTTCATCACTTATTAGTCTAACAAGTTAATGGCTAAAAAGTTAATGGGAAGAGTGTGCTAAATTAAGCGATTGGATTGGATGTTTTTTTTTTTTTTTTTTTTTTTTAATGTTTTTTTTTTGATTTTTTTTTT
>Ga0099822_1008088_pt1 | contig 13492 bp, 7 predicted proteins | sample CowpeawhiteBW_FD_76839 | JGI IMG/M metagenome (GOLD analysis project Ga0099822, IMG submission 76839) | Root nodule microbial communities of legume samples collected from California USA - Cow pea white BW | ecosystem: Host-associated > Plants > Roots > Nodule | place: USA: California | collected... | reverse complement strand
ATATATAATAAAAAAAAAAATATATAATAAAGAGTTTATATATATATATATAAAAAAAATATATAACAAAAAATTATTTATATATATATATATATATATATATATATATATATATATATATATATTATTTTTACTCTTTAAATTTTAAGTTTAGTTTATTTTTAATTTAATTTTTTCTAATTTTATTTATTTTTTAACATATTATATTAAAAAAATTTAAATAAACAAAATAAATATAGGAAAAGAAAAAAACAAAAAGAAATAATTAAAATTAGAAAATTAAACTTTAATAAAAAAATAAAAAAGTTAATATATATATATATAAATTATATATATATACATACATATATATATATATATACATACATATATATATATATATAAATTATATAAATATATTAATTACATAATTACTTAAAAACAAATAAAATTACAAAACAATTTAAATTAAAACATAATTAAATTTTAAATAAAAAGATAAGAAAAATACAATATGCATATATTCGGAAGTCTTTATATATTTTGGAATTTGAAATTTTTTCGAGGTGCGGCAAAAATGTTGTAGGTGCAGGAAGAAATCTCTCTATTGCTTCCACAAAAACTCAAAGTTCTTTGACCACTTTTAAAAGATTGTGTGGGGAAGGTTGCCGCACAAATTGTTTCGGGCTTTCTTTCTGCAGCTCCAACATTTTTTTTCACCTCTATGTTTTTTTTAAATTTCAAAAATATCTTTAACCATTTGAACAAAGTTACGTAAATCACATTTTTAAAATTATTTCTTGATATCGACATTCTGGATATCGATTTCCGAAGAAGAATACGATTTTAATATTTGTTGAATTATGTTTAATTCTATAAAAGTTTATTTTCAATAATTATTGTTGTTTTGTATTTTAATAAATATTTGATTATGTTTAATTCTTATATCTGTTTTATATTTTAATATTTTAATATATTTTAATTTTTTTAATCTTATTTTAATAAATAATATATTTTTAATATTAAAAACAGAATTAATTACTATAATACTTTAATATTTATTAAATTATGTTTAATTCTATAAAAGGTTAATATAACTTTTATTATAGCTTTATATTTTAATATATTTTTTATTATTTGTAATTTTGATTTAATAAGTAATGTGTTTTTAAGATATTATTTATTTTAATATTAAAAACAAAATTAACTATTATAATACTTTTAATACTTGTTGGATTATGTTTAATCATATAAAAGTTTAACTTCAACAACTATTATATTAATACACATTAGTTGAGTCCAATAATATATATTAGACGAATCTAGTAATATATTTTAGACGAGTTTGTCGACACACAAATTAGACGACTCTACTAAAATAGATTAGACAAGTTTCTTCATTTAGTGATGAGACGAGTCTGACAATACTTATTAGACGACCCCGTACATACACAGATTAGTTGAGTCTATTAGTACACATTAGATGATTGTGACCATTCACTGATTGCACGAGTCTTGTAATGTACATTAGACAACTATATTCATACATTGATTAGTGGAGTATAGCAAGAAAAACAAATTACATGAATCATTTCATACATTAATTAGAAGAGTTTAGGAATGGACATTACACAACTTTGTTCATACACTAATTAGATAAGTTTAGCAACACACATTGATGTACATACACTAATTAGACGACTTTTATAATATATATTAAACAAGTTTGTTCATACACTAATTAATCAAGTATAACAAAAAACACTAAACAAATGGAAATGCGGGTTGGATTAGCCTCATTAGGCTTGCCTCGCGAAAATGTGGGTCGACTAGCCTACAATGCTTTGAAAATGTAGGTTTAATAGTCTAGGACACTTCACATAAGTCCTAGTCCCCAGGCTAACTCTTTCTTTTTCAATTTCTTGGATAAATCTTTAAATGTCCTATGAATTGAAAAACTTCAACACAATCATAAAATTAAACAAAAACTTTAGAGAACAAAATTATAAATTAATAATTACAATATTCGTAATTTGACATGCATGATGAATTCTTGAGATTTTAGCATCATAAATACATGACATTGGTGTTTTATACTCATATAAGAATTTTAGAAAGTTTAGAAGGAAAGTAATCAACATACACAAGAGCAAGTATTTTTTTTTTTATCTGATAGACCTTAATTCTTAGCCATCTGACGTTTTTTGTGAGTGGGTTTGTGCTGCTTGTCCTAAGTCTAAGCATGATTGATAGTATCTCTATATTATCTAAGTTGTTTATATGTATTATATTTGTTGATGTTCTAAAATATGGTTATATGTTTTATATACACTTCATTAATTGTCAAAGATAGTGTATCTAGTTCAGTGGTGTTGTGGAAGATAAATTGTTCATATATATGACTAGAGAGTCTTACATTAAACGTTAGACGAGTCAGTTCACATACCGATTAAATGAATATAGTAAAAAATATTAGATGAGTATAGAAAAATACATTAGAGGAGTCTTCCATACACTGAGTAGACAAGTCTCCATATACTAATTAAATGAGTATGTCATTATGCAATCCAACCTTTTTTACTTTTAGAAAATTTACATTTACATTTCTTTGCATAGAATAATATTTCTATTTTTAAATCTTCTCTAATCTTTATATTTTTTTATCATCTAACTTTTTGTATTTTTAGATTATTTACTTTTTACATTTATCTGAATTGTTTAATATTATATTTATTTATCATTTTTTCCTGTCTCTCAATCTCTTATTGCACAATGATAAGTAATTAGGGGTTGCGCCGCGATATTTTCCCTCTTAGTAGCATCAAGCATGAGCCATGAAGTGCTAGATTTAGAGAATTTCTAAGATTGGACTGGGTCGTTAATATTGAAGAACAAATGTATAAGGTTCATGGCAAACAGTGAATATCCATATAAAAAATATAACTAGAACATTAATATCATTAAGGATTTCAGATTAAACATTCAAATGGAATAACAAGTGAAAACCAGTACAAATTGATAATCAGGTTGAGTTTTAACCTGAAGAAATCTATGTACAAGAATAGCCCCAACAGGCATTTCCAATAGCAGCATATAAAGATAACAGAAACATCACTTTTGTTGCAACTTTAGAACTTGTTCCTCTTCAAAGGATCCAATTCCACAATAATGATGAGTTAGTTCAAGCACTGCTGATAGAGACCTCATTGCTTTCATAACCTGAACTAGGAACTGCAGAGTTTAGACCATACTTAACAGGGTACGAAGCTTCCATTGCAATTCCACACTTCCCTGTGGAGCTCCTTCTCACGTTGCGCTCCATCTTGAAATACCCATCTTCACCCCACCCAGTGCCCCATGAATTCCTCACCAGCCAGTAATCAACACCGTTTTCAGTCCCATATCCAACAACCACCACACCATGATCTAAATTTGTTCCACATTTACCAGTAAACACACCCTGCAAAAAAAAATAAAAAATCACAAAATTTTAACCTTGTACATTTGACAACCATACATTGTTGCATGTTGTGAAATAGTTCCCTGTCTCAAGCTTATACCAATTTAAGAACATAGTCTCAAAGGCAAATCAATGCAGTGATCACAGTGTAACATTTTATAGAGTATACTTACAGACTGATAAAGTTGCAAAGCCCTGCCAGAGGCTTCAATTGCAACGCTTATGGGTTGATGAGAAACAGCTTTCTTTAAGGCATTCTCGTCATATGCTGGAACATCCTCGTAATCATCGATTTGCACTACCTTGGCCTTTTTCTGTAGCAGTATAAATGAATCAAAATCATTAGAAAAATCAATTATTTGAGTTGAATATATGATGCAGGGGTTTAGAAAGAATGGTATAGTGACCTTAGTTGGATCACAAGTTCCATCATGGCCCTTGTATGGATAATCTTCTTCTGTGTCTATGCCACCATTTTTAATGATGAATTGGAATGCGTAGTCCATGAGGCCACCATTGCATCCTTCGTTATACTCTCTGTCACAGTCCACAAGCTCTTGTTCTGACAGTGACACAAACTTCCCTGTCACTATGTTATTTATAGCTTCCACAGAAGCCACTGTTGAGAACGCCCAACAACTTCCTGCGTCATTCATGTACACACCACAAAATATATTAATAAACCCAATTTTAATAGGACATACTCTCTGTAATTACTATTAAAGATAAGTTTAGTATTTAGCTTATAGAATAAGTAAAGAAATAACAAATATAAAATTATTCATGAATAAATAAATAAACAGAATCCAACAGCCCTGTACCCACGCAACGTCCAGAAACTTGCATTTCGTAACATAACATTATTCTGAAGGAAATAGCTTTAAACGTCAGAATTCAATAAGTACGACCACTAACACATTATTATTTTTTTCATAAGAAAATATCAAACCGTGGCAAAACCGTTAACGAAAATAGAAACACATAAAATTCTATTCACAGATTAAATTAAAATATTTTAATTTAACGTTGGTTTAACTTTATTATCTTTAAAAAAAAATACCCCACTTGTATTTTCTTTTATTTTTCAGTTTAGATTTTAAAATTTAATAATACGCCTCCTTTTCAGTTTAGATTCTTCACAATCTAGCCAAATTTCAAAAACAAATCCACAGTCAAGTTCGTTATTAATAATGAGAAAAATATAAAAAACTCAAGTATATTATTATTATTATTCCCAAAACATATTATAAACGAATACTTAATTGTTACGTAACCATAGCCAGATAAAAAAAAAACAAAGCTGTTACAGTTAACTCAGAACAGTTCTTAACAAACGTTATCTTTACCAAATGAAAAGGCGAAAAGATTAAAAAAAAAAAAAAAAAACTTACCACAACTTCCCTGATCTTTGATCGGAGCAACTGCACCTTTCAACCTCCAATCGACGAACACCGGCAACTTGTCACCGGAGTTGTAAGCATACCGGTGACCGGTCCTCTGGGTTTTCATGACCCTGCGTTTGGCATCAGTTCTGGTGCCCAAATACATGGCACGGTATTCCTCGTTGGTGATATCAGCAAACTTGTTCAACCCAAGAGTGTATGTGTTGTTCTGAGCGTTGTGCTCTTGTATGAATCCCAAGTTCTCCTTGAACACTTCAAACCTCTTATCCTTCTCTCCCAACCCATTGTACACCTTTCGGTGCTTCACCAACCACTTCTCGTACATGTCCATCACCTCGTTTTCGGAGTAATTGACGACGGACATGGCCGTAACATGTGAGAAAGTGAAGAAAAGGAAGAGCAAGGTGGGTACTATGGCCATTGAAGACATGGTTGGTGTGAGGAAGAGGAGAAAAGAAGGTTGAATGGTTGTTGATGAAGAAGAGGGAGTGGTGAGTTTATATAGAAGGAGAAAAATTGTTTAATATTTGAAGAGGATTGAAGAATAGTACTATAAGCAATCGAGTTAGGGAACTGCCAAATCACGTGGCCTCTCAGAATGAATAATTGAAATCTAAGATTATAGAATTGAATCTCTTCTATTCCCTTCATTATTGGCGTCTTACTAAATTCGTTAATAATAGATAGATAGATAATTGTTTTTTTTAATTTTAGAGTAAATTAAACTTTAATTTTCAAAATATTTACTTCAGAAACGTGATAAACTGTTATTTTTATCTCTTAATATTTCTATAAAGTAAAATAAGAAAATATTACTGAAATGATTGTGTATTTCTATAAGGGATAATTAGTACAAAAAATTAGAATTCTTCTTGAAATAGTACATAAAATACTTAAGTTATTGATTAAAGGAAATATATATAACTTGGACTAAATTAACTTTTTACTAAAGTAAAAATTGACTGCTTTTACGTTCATAAAATAATGTATATATTTTTTAATTTAATTAAATATCTATTAATAAGCATTTGAAAGTATTACTAAAATATTATTTGATTTGATCAATCCTTTTATATGAATGAAGTAGTTTTCAACAAACGTGAAATATGGAAACTCAGTTATGTTAGAGTATGTTTTTAGTATGAAAAAAAAAATGTTTTCTTTAATGAAACATGTAACATCTTGAATAAAAGTTGTTTATAAAAAAAAATATCTGTAAATGGAAAGAAAATTGCTTATGTAAGTAATTTTTTTAAATGAACAACTTTCTTTAATTTTAATTTATATATATATATATATATATATATATATATATATATATATATGTGTGTGTGTGTGTGTGTGTTTGTGTGTGTGTAGGTGTGATTTATATTAAAATAGCATTTTTATTTTCAGAAACTCCATTAAAAGGCCTAAGGGAAAATGTTACTTTAATTCTTTAAATTAACACTGTGTGTTAATATATAATGATATTTTGAATGAAGAAAAATTGTTTCTTCTTATGTGAGTAAAGAATTTAAATTTTTGCATTGTTTAGAGTGAGGAAGATGGTGGCAATGGCTATGTTTTTGCGTTGTTGAAAACAGACATTGCCATGCATACAGGGGCTTCCAGTTTTCTTCCAAAAGAAGGATTCCGTTTACTTTCGAGTTAATCTACCTCAAACCTTTCTTAGCCTTTCAGTGCCTGTTTCAGCTTTACTACTTTTACTTTACCAAATCAATATAAATAATAACTATTCAATCAAATAATAAATATTACACCTTAAAAGGACATCCAAGGAACAATTTTAAATTCTCCCATGCTTATTAATTTGAAAAACAAATGTATTTTATACCTTCAAAATTATTTAACATTTACTTTATATAGAGTAATATGACAATTTGTTAGTGAATGCAATTAATTTTAAGAAGACACAATATTGCTCATAATGATATGTGTGATAAAATATGTAGCCTTAGCAACGAAGGGAATCAATTCCTATAGGCCGGGTTGGTTGGGACATTAAAGATCTTAAATTGATAGAAGATCAAATTATAATATGTGATGAGATAAAAAAATTATTTTATAAATTGATTTTATAAAATTAAATTAAATTTAAAGTTTAATTTTAATATAGTATTAAACATGTTATAATATATTATACAAAACTTGTTTGTTGATGTGAGTATTCACCAAAATCACACATATAAAGTAATATAAAAAGGAGACCAGTAAAAAAATATTATAAAAATAAATAGTTGTTTTTGGAATTGTTTTCACAACTCAATAAATTTATTGGGTGTATAAGGAGTTCGGGTGAAAAATATACAATTTTACTTTATCACTATTTATTAAGTATTTTTGGATATAGATTTTGAAGTGTCAAATCATGTTAAGTTTTTTGTGTTTTTTGTGTTTTTTGTGTGTTTTTGTTTATATTTTTCAGTTTTTATTTGTAGGTGTTCTTCCGCTCGAAGATAATACTTTCTTAGTGCGTGTTTTGCAATAGTTGAATCTATTGTTCACGTATTTATCGAATGACTAGTGACTCATACAATATTACATAAGTTCAAAATGTATATATCTTGAGTAAATAACACGGAAAGAATAAGAGATGTTTTGTTTATTATAGATAGAGTGGGGAATAGGAAGATGAAAATTGTTGGTTTGAATTGTGATATGCAGATAAGTAGTGAGAAAAAGTGGTGATTGGTGCGTGATGGGCAGGATTGACATGATGTGGTATCCACAAGTTGCAAAGGGATGATGAGTGTTGGAGTGTGATTGCATTTGCATGTGACAGTGGGAACTGAGAGGGTTGTAAGGTATGGGTGAGTATCAGAAGAATCAGAGATATGCCCAACTTGAAACAACTTGGGAACTCATTCAATGGCATGGCTCCCCCGACTTTGGAAATTATAATATCCCTTATCTTCATAACATACCAATAATATTTTATTAATATGTGGTTATTAGAGATTGGTCCATGTACCTCTTCACCTGCATCCCATTCATTCAATTATCCATAACTAACTTCTCAATCCAGTGGAAATCCTCTCCAGTTAATCAACTATAGCATTTTTTATCATTTTCTTTAATATTGAAGTAAACTTTTTAGAAATTACTCTCTTAATGCACCCTTTTTTAGAAATTATTAATTTCCCTCATTGAGAAGTTAGAACATAATTGTGAATGAGGATCAATTATGAGTTTTCTTAAATAATAAATATTTTAAGAGAAACTAAAGTATCTCATATAATATGAAGAATAAGGAATCGTTGATGGTATCCATGAAAATGCAAAATTGTGGCCAGGGCATCCATGGAGTGTGCCGCCAACAAACAAGTCCCGAGGAAGATAGATTCTAGATTCGTTTGAATCTTCATGTCATGTGCTATGGAGCTAAAATATATTGGCTATGTTAAAATATGCACAGCTAAAATGAAATATAACTACCATTTCTAAATCACACTCTAGTAGATGTTTGATTTAAAATTAGAAAGAAAATTTTAAGATGAAAATTAATATTATTGATCTAAAGTTTTAAACTAATTATAATCTTAAACTAAAAATATTTAATAGAAAATTCAATTTCAATAAAAATATCATTATAACATTTATATAAAAATTAAATTTGATCTTAATTTGGAGAGTGACAAAATTGTAATTACATTTTAAAAGATGGGACGAAATTAAACAAAAATATCAAATATAATAAATAAATTGGATATAAAACATTGATTCTGACACGTGACGCAGTTGGGTTGACACGTAAACATCTTTTCAAACATTAAAAAAAATTAAAAATTAAAATTTTTAAAAAAAATCAAAAAAATATCAAAGTGCTAAGTAACCGTCACAGTTTATTACCATTTATCATTTAAACTGAGTTAGAAAAAAGGACTTGTTCACGCAGAGGAGAATCTAAGGTGCACAACAGTCACAGTTCGTCCTCTCCGCCAGATGTTTTTACTAAAGAATGCTTTTTCCTCACTAGACTTGTCTTTTCTGTGCTCTTCCTCTTGGAGGAGAGGAGTTGTTTAGCTTTATAGAGAGGTCTCCAACTCATCCTTACTTCAGTCCTCCTAGAATCGCGGGAGGTAGTTGACGTGTGCGGGGGTTACCCCAACCTTTGTGTGGATGTGGTTATGTGACTCTTTTGTTGTTATCCTGAGGAGAAAGGGGCTACGGTTTAAGTGAATTGGGCCTTTCGGATAGGTCGGGTCCAGGTCGGACCTAGTGCATCGGAGTACGTAGGTCGGCTCCAAGCTGGGCATAACACGACCTTCCAATGAGGTCGGCTCCAATATAAACCCAATACGTCCACGTACCTTGGTCTGCTCTGAGTCTGGCCCAATACGTCCATACACATAGGTCATTTTGAGGTCGGCCCACTGCGTGCATACACATAGGTCGGCTTGAGGTCGGTCCACTGCGTGCATACACATAGGTTAGCTTGAGGTCGGTCCACTGCATGCATACGCATAGGTCAGCTAGAGTTTGGTCGTCAGGGTGTATAAAGATGAATAAGTTATCAAAAGGACCCGATTAACATCTCAACCTAGAACATGATGTTTGGTAAGAATTTTATAAGACTTGTAAATGCCAATAAATATATGAAATATGATATTTTGACAATTTTTTTTTTTTATAAAAATTTCTTTTCAAGCTATACCAAATCTTTCTTTTTCATTTTCAAGCCACTCCAAACCTTTCTTTTATCGAATGAAGTGTTGTCACGTCAATATTGTCAAAAATGGTTATGTAGTTACTTAATTTTTTTTACCATAAGTCTTTTTGTACATATTATTTCTTTTCTAATTTCAGTTGCATTAAAATGGTCATGTAGTTCGTTGAATTTGGGGTCTAAAGTCATTTTCTACAATATTCTGAAGTTCTGGCATATGATTAAAACACATGTTTATAGTATATTAGGGGAGGTTGCACTAGTTTTTTCGGAAAAAAAATGATATGTGCGGTTGGTCATGACCTTGTTTATGAAAGCTTACTCCAACTATAATGATCTTGGATGATAACTTGGTAGGGGTGGTACTTCATGAAGTTCTGTCGACAAGGAAAGTTTTGTTAATTCTATGTTTTGGGACACTTGGAGTTATAAGATTGGTCTTGTAAAAATTAAAAAAGAGTGTATGAAGAGCGGAGACATGAACATGTTGGCAAAGTAAATGAAGTTGACAAGGGAAGTAGAAGAGCATTAAGATAGGAATCAACGAATATATTTATTTGAAGCAAATATTTTTTTATCTCCTAAAAGAAAATTGGGATGTGTTTCCGGGAGAACTTTTGACGTGCTTGGAATAAACTTAAGTTCATAATCATATATCATACGTTAATAGTGGATCCCCGTACAAAACTAGTGATGCAAAATAGAAGAAAATAAGAGAAAGAAAGATAAAAAAAAAATCAATTAGAGAGACCAAAAAATTAATAAACACGAAACATGTATGAAAAATATCGTATCAAGAATGTTTCGCCAATGTACGAATGATTAAACAGTTTATCAAGAAACGGGAGACGTGTGTGGACTTCGCTCATTTCAATAACTTGTGTCCAGAGACATTCACAGGTCAAACTTATAATTATGACCAATGTTTGAAGTGCTTAATCACTTCCCATATCGTAAGGTCAAGGTTATAATCACGGCGGAATTTAGACAAAAATTTACAGTCTCAAATAGGATTTTTTACATTTTTAATAAATTTTTTTATTTAAAATAATCACACATTATAATAGAATAAAAAAATATAACTATTATAAAATAATCATAAAATAAACACAAAAATTCCTAAATTTTAAAATTTAGGATTATACTAATATGGAGAAAATTAGAGTTTATATCAATTTCATACAAAAAATTTAAAATCGTGATCGAGATTCATACTAATTTATGAACAACTTAATTTGAGAGAGATCATGTGAGAATGTGTTATCCAATCTCTCTCAAATGTTGTGTTTAGATTAGGGTGTGAATTTGAAAGAATGAATTTGTGTTTATTTGAGTTGATTTGTATGTAAATATGTGGTTGTTTAGATTTTGGATTAAAGGAGAGATGATATGATTTGAGTGGATATGAGTGGAAAATTTATGAAAGTTTGTGTAGGATGTGATTGATAAAATTTAATAAATTATAATTTTTAATAAAATAAATTGTATGATTACCATTTTACCCTTCAATGTAAATAGAAAAAATGATATTCAAATAAAATTAAAAATGTTATTTAAAATTACAAAAATATAATTTATTCATATTATAGTTAATAACTTAAAATTATTATTATTATTATCAATTATATTGAAATAATTTATAATATAGACTGTTTAATTTTAACTCCACATTTATTTGAATATATTTTATTTTATAGAATTAATTTATTTACAAAAGATATTCATTTGAATAATAATAATATTATTATTTTTATTATTATCATATAATACTAATTATTATAATAATTAAAATTGAAATTATATATATATATATATATATAAAGAGGGAGGGACAATAAAATAATTTTAGTACGATGCCTTTCTATGCACTTCTCTTCATTTTAGAGAGTGTCAAAATTTGCAATTCACCTACAAATCTACACTCTCAAGACAACGCAAACAAACAGATCCAAACACGTTTTCAAGTCACTTTCCATCTGCATGAACAATACTCATGCGGATCCAAACACAGCATAAGAGACAATGTGAGAATGTATTTTTTAATGTCTTTGTTTTTTAATATCCGTCTTTCAATTTATCTCTTTATCCTTTTTGTTTCTCTTACACTTTCTTGATGATTTACCTTATAGTCAGAAACAAAATCCTAATTTCTTTCATTACAAAAATCTTTATTAAGTTAATTTTTATTTTATTTTTTTATTATAATTTTTCATAACATACTTAATTTAAATAATATAATAATACATAAATATAATTTAAAAAATATAAATATATATATATATATAACATTTAAAATAAATAAAAAATTGGGGAGTCGTGTCATCACTAAGTTCCGTCTGTGCTTGTAATCATAGTAATTTTTTTAAGGTTAAATATGTTTTTGGCATTTCAATTTTTAGTAAAAATTGGAATTAATTCCTTTTAGAAACCTTGAACCACTGTAGCCTCTTATCTTTAGAAATGAGTGGATTTAGTCTTTTAAACTAAATTTTGTTAACTTTATTTTACGTTTCAAACGTGTTTCTCAGCTAATATTGAAGCGAACATGTATTAAACAATATAAACAAACAAAAATACTATAATGAAATGTGTTTAAAACGTCAAATAAGCTTAAAAAAATTGGTTAAAAGTACTAAATTCATGCATTTATAGAGTTGAGAGAGTAGATTGGATCGAGGTTTTTAAAAAGAACTAATCCTAATTTTCACTAAAAGTTGAAGAACCAAAAGCATATTTAACTTTTTTTTAATAAAAAATATTCAAATACTCAATTACTTTTCATGTGACTTTTGCTCTTTGGAAATATCACCGTAAGTGGAATATGGATAAATAGATTTGATAAAGTGAATATTAAATTTTATAATTTTGGACCATATGATCTACTTTTTGTTATTGTATGTCACATTTATTAAAACTGATATTTGACGCTTACAAAAATTCTTTTATTTTCATACTTTTTATTTTATATGTGTTTATGATACAAATACAAGATGACTAATTTAGTCAAAGTTGTTCGAAAAAGTTGTAAAAAATCTTCTTTTAAAACGTTTGACTCTAGAAAATACTTAGATTTATTATGAAGTAGAGCTTTTATTATTAGGTACATTTAGATAATTTAGATAACATATATCTATATATGTTTTATGTTGTTTATATATGTACTTATGTATATTAAATTATATTATAGTTATCGCTACAAAAATCTTCCCGCACAAATATACAAATATCTCTATATAATGATTGAAGCGTTACAATAAGCGTCAAATTGCATCTAATGTCTCGAGCCTTCCTAAGAACAAGACCAATCAATTGGATTTCGAACGTTGAAGATCTGTCATAAGGAGATAAGTTCTTTGAAACAAATTCTTGATGAAACAAAATCGCTTCCTAATTAAGTAGGTCACCTAAACCATCACTCTGAAATAACTTGGATAGCAAGTGAAATCCTTTAAAAATTAAGCATATTAATCATGTTAATATTACTGAACATGAAAAGACAATAAAAAGTTTGCCACATATTATTTATGAATAGAAAGTTATTAAGACAAAAAAGGACACTTTAAATATGTGATCATGATTTTCTAAAAACCTTGACTAAAAAAAGACGTATTTTTCTTTAAATATTTATTTGAATATCAACTTGTCATTAAAGATGGTAAATAAATTTGTCTTCATGAATATTATCCAAATTTATTCTTATTTAGACAGAAAATTTTTGTATTGATTGGGTATAGATACAAATATGGATAATTCTCGACTTTTTAAATAAGGTATGGGGATTGATATGAAAAAGTACATATGTGTCCCGTCTGCATGTCCCCATACACGCCATAGTATTTGTCCCCGCCATATTCCCGTCCTCACTTAAATTATTAAACTTTCATAGTCAATTTAGTAACTTTATATATATATATATATATATATATATATATATATATATATTTATACATTTTTTTTTTTTTTTATTATTATTATTTGTTT
>Ga0099822_1008080_pt1 | contig 13498 bp, 9 predicted proteins | sample CowpeawhiteBW_FD_76839 | JGI IMG/M metagenome (GOLD analysis project Ga0099822, IMG submission 76839) | Root nodule microbial communities of legume samples collected from California USA - Cow pea white BW | ecosystem: Host-associated > Plants > Roots > Nodule | place: USA: California | collected... | reverse complement strand
TTTTTAGTTTTTGGTTTCAAACGATTTGGATAGGGAGGCGGAGGAGAATAAGGTGAAGAATTTTCAGAGGAAGTATTAGGGGATACTAACCTGGAGTTATCATTGGGTTCAGGTGTTTCAGATGTTTCTTGTGTTGCTTCATCTGATCTTCCACTTTCATTATCAGGTACAACTTCATTGTCTTTATCTTCATCTTCTAGGGCATCCTCAAGGCCTTGTATTTACTTACCTGATCTTAAAGTAATAGCACTTACATTTCGTGGGTTGATTACAGTTTGTGTAGGCCAATCGCTCGAGCGTTGTTCAGACTTCATCTGGTTCAACTCATTTGCCATTTATCCAATCTGGTTATGCAAATTTTGATTAGTTGCTTCCATCGTCTGTTTCAACTCATTGATTTGTCCCTTCATCATGTTAGCCATCATTATTTCCATGTTTGAGTCACCAGAGGTTGTAGTTGGTTGTGGTTGTTTCCTCTATTGAGGTGGAACATAGACTTGTTGGTGTTGAGACTACTAATTTCCCTATTTTTGGCTGGGATATTCCTTCCAACCTGGGTTGTACTTGTTAGAGGACAAATCATGGTTGTATTGCTGTTGAGGTGGTCTATTATTGCCATAGATGTTTGCAGCATATGCCTGAGGTTGTTCACTGTCTAACGTCCTTGTCTCTTTTAACATAGAACAAGCCTCTATAGGATGATTAGTAGAAGCACAAATTCCACATAAGGTAGAAGGGGTAGGCATTTTCTATAAGTCTGCCAAGGTCCTTACCATGGCAGCTAAATCATCCAACTTCCCTTGTATTTTCTTGTTATTTGCAAGATATGAAGCTTCTACTCCATGGATTCCCTTCACTAAAGTTGTAGAATTACTCTTGGTAGTAAATTTTTGATGGTTCGACGCCATATTCTCAATCAATTCTCTCGCATTTTTTGGCGTTTTGTCCACCAATGCCCCTCCACTTGCAGCATCTATCATTTGTCTATCAATGATACTCAATCCCTCATAAAAGTACTGAATGAGGGGATGCTCATTTATTTGGTGATGAGGACAAGAAACACATAAATTTTTGAATCTTTCGCAATACTCATGAATACTTTCTCTTTCTGGTTGCCTTATCCTATAAATATCTTTGCGAATAACATCAACTCTAGATGTTGGAAAAAACTTTTCCAGAAATAATCTGTTCAGAGTCTCCCAAGTATTAATGGATCCTGGTGGAAGGCAGTATAACCAATTTTTAGCGACATCTTGCAACGAAAATGGAAAAACCTTAAGCTTAATGTGTTCCTCAGTCACTGTTGTAGGTCTCATGGATGAACAAACAACAAGAAATTCCTTCAAGTGATGGTACGGGTCTTCTCCTTCTAATGCATGGAATTTTGGTAGAAGATGGATTAACCCAGACTTAAGCTCACATTCTCCATCTGGATATTGGATGCACATATTTTGTGTTATTGTTGCATCTGGTGCAACCATCTCTCTTATTGTTCTTTCTTCCATTCTATCTTCTTGAATTTCTGGTTCAGGTGATGGATCAGAAGATATGTTAATCATCGGAGGTGATTCTAGCGGTACACTATCAATGGTAGGTTCAGATGATGACGATGCTCCTTCAGTAGAACACCCAAGTTCAAGTCTCCTGCGTGATTTACGCAAGTTCCTTTCAAGTTCTGGATCAAATTGATAGAATTGACCTAGGTTGGCCCGAGTCATGCACTACGCAGTCCACCTGAAAGTGTTCCTCTGTTTTTTTTCTTCTTATTCTTGTTTTGGAGAAAGATTTCAAGAAATAAATAAGTTAAGATGTTGTTGGGTCTATCCTCAGGAAAGAGAGGTGTGTCATAATGGACAACTTAAATACCAAGTTTTTCCTAGCCAGAGTTTTCCTAACTAGTCTCAAAAAATTTCTTAAAAGAAATTCTTAATCAAAACAAGAATAGAACTTTGCTTGAAATATATAAAAAGAAAACTAAAGACTACAAAAAAAAAACACAAACTCTATTAAACGTATATGCGTAAAAAAATTAAAAATAAAATTAAAAAAATTAAAAATTAAAAAAATAAATAATAAATAAAATTAAAATATAAGAAATACTAACCGTATTCCCCGGTAACATCGCCAAATTTGATAACGTTGTCGTTAAGTGATCAAATTACCACTACTTAACTTTAGCAACTTCAGTATTCCCAAGATAGTAGTGAACAAACTAGTTAGGGTTAAACTAACCCTGAGTCGTCTCTCAATGAATAAGAAATTGATTTCAAATATTTGAGTTTTATAAAAGTCTATCCTAAATGCAATTAAAACTAGTAAGTATAGAAATATGGGGTTTTGATATGCAAAGAATAAATGACACGCAAATAAAAGATTGTAAACACAGTAATAGTAAATAGGTCAATTCCACTACTTTTTCTAAATAGAATTCTTCATCAGTTATCTAGAGATTATTGTTAAATTAATTATTGTTGTTGATTTACAAATCAATCAATATAAAGTCTCAATTCATTTGTTGGCATTCTCACTTTTAATCAAAGTTCAGTCTCAATTAAAAGTGAGAATTTTTAGATTATCCATAGTAAATTCAACCAAAATACAGTCTCAATTAAATTTTACTATGCCTAATCATGTATATTCCTTTATTTCCTCACCAAATAGAAAACTTAATTAATCAAAGTAAAGTCTTGACTAAATTTAGTTAAAGTGATTACCTTTAATCAAAGTAAAGTCTCAATTATCAAGAAAAACTTATTTAATCACATGAAAGTTTTTAAATAAAATCAAAGTAAAGTCTCAATTGAATTTAAAAACTCTTTCACTCATATGATTAGCATGCTTGTAGATTTAAAATCATTATTTTCTATTCAATTAAGAAGCAAAGGACATAGATAAACAAAAACCACAACAATAATCAAAATAACAAATGCATAAATTCATCTAACCTCAGAATCCAGTTAAGAAGTTACAGTGGAGTCAACCCTAAAAGCTTAGCCCTCCATGGGTTGGATGGAATACATGATAATATGATGAAGGAAAGAAATATAAAAGGAAAGGAAGAATGAGAGTGTGGTGGATGACGGTATCTACCAAAACCAGAGAGTTCTGCTCCCTTAGGTCTCTTTATATAGGCTTCAACTGGACTTAGACTTTATATGCTCGGTTGCTAAATTTTTTTATCAATATTTAAATAATTAGCAACTTAATTTCTGTCCAATTTCCAATTTTGCCTCTCTTGTTTAACCATTTTTACAATATTGACCACAGTTGATGGCTGCTTTAACCAGTTGACCTGATGTGGCAGAGTACTTTTTCTCTCCAAAATTAGGGTTTTTGCAGGTTTGAGGTGCAAATGCAATGATGGTTGCGATTTCTGCATTAGATTCCATCTCCATCATGGATTGCGGTTGCTGCAATGGCTTCACGGTGTAGAATGGTTCGCTCACGCTGTTGCTCCAATCTGGTCATCAATGGTGTTCAACGTCAGGTGCGAGAATGAAGGCTTCAAAGTGCGACATTGCTGCAAGTTCGAACTGGTGCAGCGGATGATGATGCTGCCATGCTTGCTGGTGCAGATGCGTGGTTCTTGAAGATCTTCTCACCTTCTCCGACACAGTGGTGCGATGCAGCTGCAGGTGCTGCTCACGGTGTGCGACGCAGTGGTGCGGTGCAACTGCAGTTCTGATAAGGTGAACGGAGGTGGCTGCTTTTCGCATAAACATGGTGCTAGCGTTCCGTTTGCTGCTGTAGTGCAATGGTGGTTGCTGGATCGTGCTTTGGTCGCGCAAATGTGGTCCGCTGTCGGAACGGTGAGCGTGGAGGCTGTGTTCACTGCTGCTTTGTGTTTTTCGGCGATGCTACTTGCTTCAATGGCTGGCGTGACTAGAGCGGGTGGTGGTTGCTCGCAGGTGCAGGCAGTGTTGCGTGGAGGTGGTGCGATGCAGGAATGGCGTGGAGGTGGTGCGATGCAAGAATGGTGTGGAGGCGCGCTACAATTATGGTTTCTGCAAGGTGCATGGCTGGTCTGACTCGGTGCTGCACTCACGTTGCTGTTGGTGCATGGAGGCACTTCCGCTGCTGTAACTATTCCAAGCGTGATGGTTCACGCTTCCATGGTGGACTCTGACGCATTGTAGATCTGGTTCGCTCATGGCACTTGCTCGAGCATGGTGCAGGTGCGTGGAATAGTGTCGTTCTGCTCTGCCATGATGGTTGCTTCAGAGATGGTGGTTCAATGGCAGGTGATGAAGAAAAATTAGGGTTAGAATTTCATGTGTGAGATGGAGGAAGATGATGATGTGGTAGTGTATGGTTGGCCAGTTTAGTGAGTGGAGGATTATGACACGTGTCAGCATATCGTTGGCCTGATTTGAAAGGTGGGGATTGTCACATGGCATAATCTAGTTGAGATGGGTTTAAGTGGTAGGATGGGTGTAACTTAGTAGAAACCAGGGGTGCAGAACAAGTTTTTAGGTGGTCCACTTGCAGAATGAGTGTATAAATAAAAACTAGGGGTGCATTTAGCTTCTGACTATTTCTTTCCAGAATTTGTTAATTTTGGACTTATTTTGTAACTTTGAATATTTCAAATCACAACTTTTAATGACCCAAATTAAACTTCAGTTGCATTAACAAACGTTAGAATATCCAATAATATTTTATGCAACTAAAATCAATTTTTATGCCATTTTTAACTTACGTACTCAATAAATTCAATAATTACAAATCCTAATTAAATCAATCTTTAAGCACAAAAGTTTTATTAAATTCCCAAATTTAAACATTAAATGAGGGCAAAATTTTGAACTTATAACCCTATAAGTTGTGTTGGTGGCTTCACATCTCAGATGATCCCTTCCTCCAAGTTGGCTGGCTTCCTTCCTCTATTTTTTCTCCTTCTTTGTTCCCTCTCCCATATCGTACTGTTGTGCCTTTATGATGCTTGGAAGTTGTCCTTTTTTTTCTTTTCAGATTGCTCCTCTTATTACCATGACATCTTTCCCATTTCATCCATATTCTATGTGAACTTTTGAAAATGACCAAAAGCAAGATGCAAGTTTCCTTCAGCCATTCCAGCACCAGCGTTGTCATGGTGCAATTGTGATATAGTTCTGGTGTTTCCTTTTTCATGAAACAACTCGTAAAGGAAACAAAAAATGAAGGTTGTCAATTTTTTCTTGATAAGAGAAGAAGGGCTAGCAGAGCTGCAATTACATTGACTTGATTTCCACTTTTTTTCATTTCATTTACATTTTTTCATTTTTCATTATATATATATATATATATATATATTAAAAGAATAAAAACAAAACAAAATAAGAAAATAAAGAAAAAAAATTAGACGAAAATTGAAATTAAAAAATAAGTTCAAATAATATAAAACTAGAATAAGATAAAAATAAAAATAATAACAATAATAAAAATAATATAAAAAATAAAATAAAGATAAAAACCATAAAATAAAAGTAAAAAGAAATAAAAGAAAAAAATAAGATAAATATTAAATATATATATATATATATATATATATATATATATATATATATGTGTGTGTATACTCAATTCAATATTCACTTTTTGTATTTTTTAATTAATTTTTAAATTAAAATTTTATTTCTTACCCGAATGAAATTGAGTGTTGACAACAGAGTCTATTGCCAACATTACAACAATTATTTCTTGGGGTAGAGCAATGATATTGTGTGCGCCACATATATGCAAATTTCAGGAAAAAATTTCCTAGAAAAAATCTCAAACAAATGTTATGGAAGGCAACAACATGTACTCACCCTCAAGCTTGGGAGGTAGTCATGAGAGACATGAAAGATCTGAATGAAAATGCCTCTAAGCATTTGTTAGCTATTCCACCAAGGCAGGTTTTCCAGACATTTTTCTAGTAATTTGTCAACTACTAACAACTACTAAAGTACTAACTAATGCCTTTGATTTTGATCTTTTCCACTCGATTTTGGTCAAGGTCTAGGTTCATAGGAAAGGTTGTATGTGACACACTTGTGAATCATATGAGCGAGGCCTTCAACAATGTAATCGTCAATGTAAGAAGTAAGCCAATAATCACAATGATGGAAGAGATAATAATATATCTTATGAAGAGATGTACAAGAAATAGGACTAACATCAAGAGCATTGAGGGATCCATTTGCCCCAAAATAAAGAAAAGATTGGACAAAGAATTAGAGAAGACCAAATACTAGATACCATGGTTTGTGGTTTTTCAATTTTGTCTAGTTTTTTTAATTGACTTGTTTCATAGGCCTAATATTAATTGATTTGTTTTGATAGTTGGGCTGGAGAAAAATTGTTTGAGGTCAGGCACATGTCCATGGTTGGTAACAAGTTCATGGTCAACCTTGATCAATTTGAATATACCTGCAGGAAGTGGACAATTACGAGAATACCATGTTGCCACTCCCTAACTACCATGAGGTTTCTCAATCTAAATGTGGAACAAACTATCCCACACTGGTTTAAGAGATCAACCTATGAAGAAATGTACATTCCACTCATATACCCAGTAAACGGTCCAAATGTATGGGAGATGAATTCAAACATTGAAGTTATCCCACCATCAAAACAGATCTGGCTAGGGAGACCCAAAAAGAAATGAAGACTAGAGTCTTAGGAGTTAAGAAAAGATGCCACACAACTCAGACAAGGTGGGACACGAAAGAGATGCGGGATATGTAGAAAAATTGTCCATACAAGAAATGTTTGCGTCCAAGCCCCTCATACACAACCACCATGTCGGGCACCAAGTCAACCTGGAATAGAGACACCAATTCTACATGGAATAGAGACCCTAAGTCAGGCACCAAGTGAACCACAAATAAGCCAACAAATGACCCACCAAGTGCCCCACCAATAGAGACAACAAGCGAGACAATTTTATAGCCACCAACTGAGACACTTCCACAGTCAGCAACTAAGATGGTAAGTGAAACAATTCCACAACTACTATATGAGAGACTTTCGCAACCACCATCTGAGATAGCTCCACAACCACCTAATGAGACAATTTCACAACCACCACATGATCCCAAACTACAACACACCAACCAAACTCATTCGGCTTCTACACAACAAACACATCCACCACAAAGACCATCTGCAAGAACTTTGAGAAGAATAAAATGCCATATAGAAGGGGAGCAGTTTGGAAGCCATGATTGGTTATTTTTAAAGATTTTGAACCTGCAAGATGTATTTCTTATCTAATTGTTGGTACCATTTTGAAACTTTGGAACGAAACTGGGTATGTTCCAACTAATTAAGCCTTTAATTTAACCCTAATTTTTTCACCCTTCTTCTTCACGCTGCATATTTTGGTTCTGCCTTGAACTTATCATGTTGCGCATTCATCTCCTCCCACATCTTCACTTGGTCATGCATTTAAAGCATTGCACAGGAAGTTTGGGCATTGCCTTGTAGATAAGGTTTTTTTTCTTTCTTTCCGAAATGGGTTATTTGGAAAGCCACCAGAATGACAAATCGGTAATGAGGAGGTGCAAGCCTGAAATAATATATCATAATAGGAATGTGGAATACAATACTAGAAAAAACTTTTCCAAATAAGTTTTCGGATTGAAAGGCATAAAATTATATATATATATATATATATATATATATATATATATATATATATATATATATATTGTATTGGAAATTTGGATATGAAAGTAAAGTTGGACATTATCAAGTGTGATGACTACATGTACTATGATTCATTAGCTATTATCTACTATGTCTTTAAAGCATCTTACAAAAATGTAACTTACCTTGAAACTCTAGTCAAAACTTAATGGAAGATAAAAAAAATAACATTTTTTTCCTTAGTTTGAAATGCACTCTTAATTGACTTTGTTTGAAACTTTGTGAACTCTAACAGATGGAATTCATTTAATTGTTTTGTTATCTGGGATGATTTAGTTGTTATCTTGCTTATTTGTCTCCACATATTAATAAATGTAAAGTTTTGTGTAAAAACTGAGAAAATAACTAAAGAGTAGAAATAAACTTTTATAAATGAAACTAAAGTATTTCATTATTAAAAGGTTGAACTATAAATAGAAAAATCATTTAATCGAGTTTCATTTTATTTGAAAGCCTATATATCTCTAGAAGACTATTCTCTTCCCTTTCTTTACATTTTCTCAAGATTTTTGACATCTTTACTCATATTTGAAGATTATAAACTGGCATATGAGTCCTGGTGTAGAGCACAACAATTTTTTTCCAATCAGAATCTCCAAAGAAGTAAGCTTTTATTGTCCTCTTTTGTCAAGCCATTTTAAGTTTTGCATGCACTTGGGGATTTTTGTTAGCATAGGCCAATGTTTTAGTTACTTTAGGCCCATGTTTTAGGCCTATTTACTCCTTGCTGTTAGGGTTACCTTGTGTGTATATAACACATCTCTGGTAACCTTTTAATACACACTCAATAATGCACAATTTCCTTTTCCATATATTTTTTTGTTCTTTGTTTTCTACATGGTATCAATAGCCTTAAACGATTCATGATTGAAAAGGGGTCCTTGCAGTAGTTCTTCTTTCCTAAACCCTTAGCCCTAAGTCCTAAGTCCCTTTTCAAAAATTTTATGATTGAGAAGGGATCCTTGCAGTAGTTCCTTTTTTCTAAGCCTTAAGCCTTAAGCCTCTTTCACAATTTTTCAAGTTTCACTTGATTGCAATGTTATTGTTTGCTTTGAGGCATTCTTGGAAGTTATGCCCCATGTTATTTATGTCATTTTAAGGTATTTTCAATCCTCTAATATTAGGTTTTGTTTTGTTCGTTGCTTCCGCTGTGATTTGCATGTTTTGTATTCAATTTATTATGGCAACTCGTAAAGATGATTTTCTTCAGTCTATTAGTGTGCAATTGGATGGTAAAAATTATTCCTACAGAAGTTATGTTATAAAAAACTTTCTTCGTGGAAAATCCATGTGGGATTATGTTTTAGGTGATTGGGATGGGGAGTAGGCAAGGTGGACTCTATGTCTTAAATTAGTTCAAGGAATCAACAATTGCAGCTTCTAGTATGGATTTATCTTCGTTTTGCTTGTCTTATGCTTCCTCAACTTGTGTAAGACCCGAGAAAATTAAATAAATACATAAATATTTATTTAATATAAATGCAAGAGAGGGATGGAATCCCTAAGTTAATTAATGTGGAGAGAGAAGACATGGAACAATACTAGCTTAAGTTGTTGAGAGAACTTAGGCATGTTGAGGAAACTTGGGTTTGATTCTTGTGTATACCATTAGTGAATTAATTCAATTATTTTATTATTCCCCTTGGATGTTTGGTTGTGCCTTTGCTTAGTAATTAGGAGGATGTGGGCTCTATTATATTTTTGGTTTTGCTATGCTAGAGAGGACTTGAAGTTATAGCGATTCTGGATCAAGAGGGAAGCTTAGAAGAAATCTTGGAACAAGGCAACCAGGTTAGGGGAGCTTTTAACCTCTTGATGTTTGTTGTATGTGGTTTTAGAGAGAGTATGTGTGTGCTTGTGGTTTTCGTTGTATTGAGTTCTCTATGTGACTCCATCACTGCTGTGATTATTATGATTATTCTTTTTTTGACTTGCCGTGATGTTTAAAGTTTTTCTTCTAAATGCGGCACACTTATTATTATTATTTTCATTATTACTATTATTATTATTATTACTACTATTATTACTCTTATTCTTATTATTTCTATTTTTATTTTATTATTATTAATTTTATTATTACTATTACTATTACTATTATTATTATTATTATTATTATTATTATTATTATTATTATTTCTATTTTATTTTACTATTATTATTATTTATTATTATTTTTATTATTGTTATTAGTATTATTTGTATTATTATTATTATTACTATTATTATTTTATTATTATTATTATTATTATTATTATTTTATTTTCTTATTATTTTATTATTATTGTTATAATTATCATTGTTTTATTTTATTTATGATTTTATTGTTTTATTATTATTGCTTTATTTTATTATTATTATTATTTTATTAGTATTATTGTTTTATTATTATTATTATTATTATTATTATTATTTTATCTTATTAGTATTGTTGTTTTATTTTATCATCATTATTACTATTTTATTGTCCATGTGATATTTTGGAGCAATGATTATGTGTTACTTCTGGTTTGTATATTGTTTGGTTGTCCAAGATTGTGTGTTGGGTATACACTTTTTTTTATGATTTTATGTGAATTTATTGTGATTCTCTAGGACGTATGAAAGCAATGATATGGTTGTGTTTTATGTATGACCATGTGATATTGTGTACTTGAGTTCAACTTAATGATATGAAAGTATATTTACTTGTCATGGATGCATGTTTTGCGTGAATTGAGTGTCTTATGTAAATAGGCTCATTGGAACCTGTTCTAGAGTGCCAAAAAACCAATAAATTACCAGTTATTGGTGTGGCGTCTGGTGGAACGGTGTAAACCGCTAGGAGATAGGCAACAAAGTGAACTTTGGAACAAAACCCGAGAGTTGGTGTAACACCCTCGATGGATATTACTAGATAAAACATATATTATAAAATTTCTCTTGGAAGTAAAATATCAAATAAGATTTCCAAATGTAGGAGGATTTAAAATTTGTCTCGCTGCAATTCAATCACAATACTCCATCTTTATTACATGTTCATAATAGAGAAAAGCATCATAAACTTTATTACAAAATGCATGGAAGTAAAACATAGAGAAAAATCCCCCATCGTTTCTCCCGCTCCGTCTCTATGCATCGGCATTCTCACCTAGATTTACATCTACTCCCGCATGACAAGTCACACGATCATCGTCAAACACAAACAGAAAGGGTGAGTTGAGAAAGAAAATATAATATATTCAATGAATAATAACAATTACCCCTCACCCAATCTATCTTAGCCAATTAATTTATTGACTTCTCTATATTTGTTCCCACCACAATCTCATAACCTATATGAGAAAGATCCATATACAACCTTGGTCTTCCGGGATTATCATGCTCCCACGAACCTACCCGTTTGTAATCCCACACAAGAGTACAAAAGATACGCATCAATCACGCATCTCACATCTCCATTAAGAACCTCCCTGCTCGTAACTAATCCAACATATCCCTGGCCAAGCCATCAAGATCATCCATTCAAATCCATCTGCACCGGACCCCTGCCCCTACACTATCGTCTGGCGCTGCCTAAGTGTCGCCAAGGGAAAACATGCTCCAGACCGCCTGACGGTAACTCCCTGCCGCCAAGCGCCACGCTTCAAGTGACCCTTCTGTTTGTGGCTTATCGCTTGGTGGAGCATCCCTTACCGACAAACGCCACACCAGTAAATCATATTTCTACTAGTTTAGGCACAACCACACATTTTCTAGCACATTCAAGCATACCAATCATACAATCAGAATATCAAATTCATATTATTACAGTTCACATGCCACATAATTCATCATCACCATTCTTTAGCACTGATGAAGCATAAGCACTTAAGCCTTTTAACTTAAGATGCTACATAACTTGCAATTAGTCAAGCATATATAGAGAAAACATGTGCTCTTAAGTCCAGTAGTACCATAAAGCATACAATTTCACCATCACAAAATCAATACTACTCCTGCATCCATAAACATCATGCTTCATTTCACAATTCATACAACTCTATCATCAACCAAGACATGCTTAAATATCTCAATAATTATTTTATTCACTTAGTAGCTTTCATATACAAGTGGAAGACCTCCAATTTTTCATTTCTAGATTCTTAAGACATAAAATCAGTTTATCAAAATCAATAGTGTTTTTCTACTCTACTTCTCAATCCATGACTCATACTAATACAAGTTCCATATTAAGTATATAACTTAAACTCATGCATCAATATCACTAAATGTACACCTATACATTATACAATCACACTCATTCTCGTACCCAAAAACCATCCTAGTAATCACAAGTCTAAATTTTCCACTGAGCACACTAAAACCACTACTGGCCACTCAGTATCGTCTAGCGGCACGCTTTATACCACCAGGCGGTGCATCAGGATACTAAAATTTCCAATTTCCTTGCACCTGCTGAAAACGATAATATACCCAATCCTTAAATCAAGTTTTAGTTACAATTCTATCACAACAATTACACGTTCAACATGCATTCAAATTTCTATTCATCCAATCCAATCATACAATAATCAATTTCCAACTTCTTACACATTATAATTTGCAATCAAAACCAAATCCATATTTATCCCTCACTTGCACCCAAACCCCAATTCATCAAATTACCATTTAAAAGCATTTATCACCATTCAATTATGCTAAGAAACATATGATCAAGCTCACATAATTGCAGAACGTCCAACACATCACAAAAACACCAAAAATGTATAGAACTATGCGATTCCAGTGCATATCGCCTAACAGTTCTTCATTGTCGTCAGGACCCAGAAAACCAAGAGGAAATGATTGTGTCACTTGGTGATATAGACGTGTCGCCAGGCGGTTTCTGGGCAAAACCCATAATATACGAAAAATAACGCAGTTCAAAAGATGATTCACACATTCATACCAGATATCTTTCAATACATAGTTAAACGAAAATAAAACACATAAGGCAACTCCCTTTACCTGGTTTTCTCGCTCCTAGTGCACTATTAATGATCCTTTCTCTTCCCCAACGCCTCAACCCTTGTTCCTGCTCTAGCACTCTTTTCCAGCACTCCCTTTCTCTCCCTCGCTTGTCAATTTCGTTTCTCTCTCTTACTGTCACACTCACGCACCTCTGTATTCCCACTCAACCTCTCCTTTTCCCCTAATTTTCCAGTCCAAATTAATAAAAAAACTCATTAACACAAAATTAATTAACAATGTAAACATCAATGGTCATTTAAATTGTGCCTTACTTCCCTTAACAGTTCCTCTACGTTGCCCCTCTAGTTTCTCACAGTAGCTCTAGAGTTTCTAGGTTTTTCCTTCTTTAGCAAAAACATTAAACATAAAAAAAAATAACTTATGCTAACCAAGGTTCGAACTCACATCCTCCCCCTTCAAGCATAACCATAACCATCAAACTATCATATATTTCATGTTTAATTCACACACACACACACACACATACACACACACACACACACACACACATATATATATATATATATATATATATATATATATATATATATATCATGTTAAGTCCTACCTCCGCATTCACAGTATATTTGTAAAATAAAACACAATTAAATAAACATACAAATGACATACATGTTGAAAGGGGTAGCTATTTCAACCTATATGAAGATGGTTTTGGTGATGTCTACTAGTATAGAATTAGTCCTGTTTTGTTAGATTGTGCATTAGGGTGTTAGAGTGAAAATATCATATGTAAAACAAGCTTGCATTAAGTTGTATTAACCATCAAACTCTTGCTTGTGCATTCATAAATCGATTGGCTATTTAACTAATAGATTAA
>Ga0099822_1008079_pt1 | contig 13498 bp, 6 predicted proteins | sample CowpeawhiteBW_FD_76839 | JGI IMG/M metagenome (GOLD analysis project Ga0099822, IMG submission 76839) | Root nodule microbial communities of legume samples collected from California USA - Cow pea white BW | ecosystem: Host-associated > Plants > Roots > Nodule | place: USA: California | collected... | reverse complement strand
TATTATTAAATATAAATATATATATATATATATATATATATATATATATATATATATATATATATATATATATATATATATATATATATATATATATATATTGATTGCTGGAAATCAATTGATGCGAGATTAGGTCAATTAATAACAATGTGAAAAGAAGAAAAAATATAACAAGAGAAGATTGAATTGTGTTTTTAATTTTTTTTATATTTTTTATAAAAATTGTCTCACAACAATATTTAGAGGATAATTTTATATATTAAGCGGTTACTATGTTAATATAAATAACAACATGAAAGTAAATAGATAGAGGAAAGTAGGAAATAAAAAATATTTTTATATTGGTTTGATTATGTCCAGTTCTCAATCAACTAATATTACTTTTCGGACTAATAGCCTTTCGTGACCAATTTTTGAGTACTCTTTTACTAAGTCACTTTTGACTTAATCAAATATTATTTTATGCTATTACTGATTCAACTAACTTCTAGCATAACACAATTTTTTTTTGCTTCTATAGCCACTCTTTTTCTGCAAGTCATTTCTTGCTTAAGCAACTATCCTTTCACAATTACGTTTGGTTTAAACAAAATTCTTTCACAAGCTACTTTTGGCTTAAAAGAGTATTCTTTGAACAACAATCAATTATAGCTAATAGTTGAATATTCTTTACAAAACAATCACTCTTGGGTAAAAAGTAGAGGTTGAAAGATTTGTGATCACAGATCACAAGTTTCTTACTAGAGAAGATAATCATTTGTCAATACAGAGAGATTGAAGTACTCTTCTTTTTAACTTGTTGAATTGAAAGTGTTCTTCTTTAAATCTTTAATTGGCTTTAAAATTTTAACAGCATTTAAGCACATTGTGTTGTCTCTATGTTCATTCCTTTTTCCTTTTTTTTCTTCTTGGAAGACTTTATATAGACTATAGAAGAAAGTAGTCGTTGTGGAGTAATTTTTGGTTGTTTAGAAACTTCAAGTATTTTGAACGTCTTTCTTCATCAGATGAGCTTGATAAAGATGCATACATTTAATGCACTCCATGCAACATTTAGTGCCCTATCTTCATTTTCTCAACATCCCAAGAAGTTTGATGTTCTTTTCTCCTTCTTAGGTAGTTCACATTTCCTTCATTAATATTAAACTACAGTCTCATACAAAGTTAACATAGTTAACAATTCTTCCAAAGTTGACAATGCTTTGTTCAAGAATTTATTGAACAAAAGTAGCTTTAGCTCTTTGCTCGAGATCTTATATATGCTTTGTTCTTTGGTCAATAGATCTCTTTCACATACGAAATTGGTAGATATTATCTGCAATATAGAATAAACATTTATACATTTTTTGTGCAATACAATATTAAGTTTCTACAATGTGTTTCATTGTTTGAAAATCTTTGTGCTTTATCATATGTGAAAATCGTCTGAAAGTATTTGTTCTTTATCAGACATAAATTCATATTGCATAGTGTTATATCATTTGTCAAATGAAACACTTATGTCTTATATGATTTGTTGTTCATATAATCTTTCAAGCGAAGCATGATCATGTTTCATACTTGGTTGTTTTTTCATCAAAATAATAAAGAATTTGACCTTTTCTTTAATAAATAAAAAGTGAGAGAAATTCTTACCTTATAAGTCGATTTTTGTGATGATGAGTTAGACTTAAGCTTACTTTAAAATGGTAGTATAGTCTATCTTACTAAGATTTGTTAGGCCTATTGTACTACCCATTATTGGGTTGTTAACAAACCATCTACAAATATCTAGGCTCACTTATGAAATGTATATATTTCAAAATGATGAGGTGTGTTAAAAATATATCATCCACTAAAGATTAGGTAAGTTTGTAGTAAATAAATAGAAGTAATCATTTCAATGCATTGTGCATTTATGAGGGTAACAAACATTTAAACCATGACTGAGCATCATATCAATTTTTTTTTTTGATAATATATGTGTTTATGTTCTCTTCCCATTTTGTTTTGTGTTAGTTATGAATTGATACATGCACGTTGGTTACTTTGTTAACTTATCATAAAATGTTGTCTAAAATTTATATTCTAAACCATTTTAAAAATATTGCCAAATATGTATTTTTACGTAATTGAGATATATGCCAACAATACATAAAATGTTGTCTAATATTTATGTTTATTGTCACATTAGAAAAGGGTTATTTAAAAGATAGACATGTAAATAAGTGTGATCTCAAGTATAACAACATTTTAAAAAATGTTTGTCAAAATAATAAGCAACATTTAAAATGCGTTGTCTAGAAGTTATGGATAAATTTTTTCCACAAAGTTGTCTAGAAAGTATAGCCTATTGAAATACTATAAGACAACAATTGTGTACATTTATTGGTCATATGAAAAACCCTTTGCATATAAGCAAAGCCTATAACCACACCCTCCACACCTAGAAAACCATTGCCAAACTATGACCTAAAGTTTAAGACACACTTTTATAACTTTAGACCACACTTTTATGTGTTCTCTAAGACAAAAAATAGTATAGTGAATAAATAAGTTGAATGTGATCTAATTCAGATAGAAAGTGACCTAAAAAAAATTGTGAGTGAGAACTTCTAAGCATTTAGATTAAAAATAATTTATAATTTATATTTGTTGTAAAAAATGTACAAATAAATATAAATATTAAAATAAATAAAATTAGTGTTCACTAAATTGATATTTAACTTTTAATATTTATTTAACTTATTTATTTTAGTTAACTTTTACTAAACTGACACTAACTTATTTATTTTTAATATTTATTTTGTATAACATTGTCGATACCGACCTTATTTGTTTTTAACATTTTCGATTATCATTCACTAAATAAATGATAACCTTAATTAATTAAACATTTATTTTAGTCCGTTTATGTCAAACCGGAACTAACACATATTTATTTTCAAAAAATCAATTTTCAATTTTTTAACATTTTTCAAAAAAGAAATTAACTTAGCGTCAACACTATTTTGACACTAAAATAAATATTTATTTATTAAATAATTAAAAATAATTTTACGCTTTTTTTTTAAGAATAATCTTTTATGTAATTTTCCTTTAATAGTATCAAAATTTAGTTAACTTTAATATTTAGAAACTAAATTTGTGTTTTCTTAATGTATTTGTTTAATGGCAAAAGCACAAGAAGTTAGTAATGAGTCCATGTCAAATAGTTTGACATTAACAACTATCATAGCACATACAAAACACAATAAAAAGTTATCGTTCATATTTATTTAAACATTCTAGTACGTTAAAATTAAAAGTATTTTTTAACTGACCTAAATTATATATTCTCAATGAAATAATTTTGATAAAATTCTAGATCTGACCGACTTATGAAAAATATATATTCGACCTAATTTGACTATGGTAATCTATTATAGAAATATATTCTCAATCAAATAAATTTTAATAAAACTCTATACATGTAAAATTTTATGAACTAATTTGAGTATGATAATTTATACATTACACAAAAATGCTTCATTATCAACTAATTTTAGTGACCAAAAGTTGTTAGTCACTATAGTGAAAAATTTTAGCGATGAATTATAATTTTTTATTCATAATAGTAACTATTTTAGTAACCAATAAGTTTTATTTTTTAAATTGATATCCAAATTGGTCACTATAATAACTAATAACTTTTGATCACTAAAATTGGTTGTTAATGAAACATTTTCTTGTAAAGATATGTGAGAGATTTTTTTTTTTGCTTTAATGACATTTTCAAATGTTTTAGAAGGTAAAAGATAAGCATTTTTGTAAGAAAAAAAATAAATTTAATTATAAATAAAATAAGAGAATTGATGTAAACCTTTTTTTTCTCTTTACAAACTCTAGTCAGCTACTTACGAAAACAAAACGCAAACCTTCTCTCCCAACCATTTTCTCCCTACACCCACAACCATGTTTCCTTAGTTTTCTCTCTCACATCTCATCCTCTTCTTGATCAGAGGTTGTTTTTGCAATCATTGCGACAAACTCAACAAACCCCACCGATCAAGATCTAGAATAGAGTAAGTTTCTATTTTTCCTTTTGTAAAGGACAAAATTTGTGTTCCCCCTTCTCTTGGGTTTTCTAGGTTGCATGTGGTCCATTTCGCTCAAATGGACACCATGCATGTAGGTAAACCTAGTCATGTGTTCAAATTTTTATCTGATCCTCTTAGTTTTTCTACATAAGTTGCATGGGCAGAAGTTTTGGGAAGTGCCGATGAGCTTAAGGACATTTTAAGGTAAGGGAAGCTAGTTTAACTAGGTTTTGTCAAGATTGAATGATTGCATATGTGGTTTGCTACTGAATCATTTTAAAGAAATGATTGTGCCTATTGCTTGTTTGGTGAATTGAGGAGAAAATTTGGCATGAAAGTAATTGGCCCAAATTGGTACATTTGACCACTATTTTTGAACTCAATTAAATGAGAAGAAGGGGTATAATGTATTCAATTTGACTAATAAACTCATATCAATTCTCCCTTCAGTTGCATGTTACTATCATGGCGTTTGACTACATTACTAGGGCGCTAGACACCAGTTTTGGAAACCCAAAATAGAAGTCACTACACGTGTGGCACCGAGCGCCACCCTTTCATATGGAATTGAGATGTTTATAGTCTTGAATATTGTAAATACTCAATGTTAACTTTCTTGTTGTACACGAACTGTTTGATAAAATACCTAAAAAAGTTTCTGTGTTTTTGTGATCTTTCTTGTCTACTTGAGTTGTGAATTGTAAAAGTTGTCATGTGTTGCACAAGTCCCTATGGATATAATGATATTTATTACTTGCTAAGTGTAACTGGTTCACTTGCCATTGTTCACTAACAAGTTTTTAGCGTCGTTGCAAGGACTTGTGTTACAACAGAAGGCAATTTGAGCATTTGTGACATTATTGTTTGTTTCATTCTTGAGCTTTCCTTTATGCAATTTGTTTGTAGATGTTTATGCTTTCCATTGATTTGGTTTGTGCTTAATGCTTGTCTCGTGGTATGCCTAAAAGCATGATGTAGTTGCTGGAAGGTCATAGGAATGGGATTTTAGCAGCCAAACTAGCTAAATCAAACTAGATATTACAAGTCACCAGGGATGGGATTGTGTGTTTGGCCCTCACTATTATGGTTCTTAATGTAAGTTTTGATCCATACTTATGCCAAAGGATTGGATAAGGTGTTTCAAGCTTAGATAGGCGCAACAAGAGGAATCTCAATGTTTTTACCTTAGAGAACAAGAAAAGTAGTATTCATCACTTTAGGATAGTACTGAGTAATCTTGCAATAAGAGGAATCTGAGTGAGGTTGCTTGGGAAATCTATTTTAATTATTTTGCATAGTGGAATTGTTGTTTTGTTGGTGTGTTTGTGCTTATGTTCTTCATTTTTCTTTCTTCTTGTTATTTTTATGTTTTCTCCTTTCAATTATGCTCCTTTGTTTTAATGTTTTTTATTTCAATTCTAAAATCTTGGCTTCTTAAAATATGGGGTTAACCTGTTTGTTTGAGTATCTTTTTGTGTTCTTGTAAGTGCTAGGTATTGATGAGCAGAGAGATTTGAACAGTAGGCGTACCCGTCCATAAAGAGTTTGCTTTCTTTCCTTTTCCATTTCATTTCCTACTTTCGATAATCAAAAGGGTCACTTGGTTGGTGTAAAAAATATGTATGCATTGGTTTCATGACTTTGAGTGAGTTTTGCATGACTTTGAGGAAAACCATTTGTGTTTGCTCATAAATTGATTTTGGATTACATTGAGAGTATGTTGTGACCTTCTGAAAACTTATGCTTGTGGTTGTACTCATATTTGTCTATTGAGAATTTTGTTATTGTTTTTACTACGATTAATGATTGTGGCAAATTGTATGACAACCTTAGGACTAAACCATGTGAGATTTTGAGCCACAAAGTTTGCCTCTATGAGAGGTATCTCTTTTGGCTTACAATTAACTTTGCTTGAGTTTCATAGCTATTTGTTTTTCATTTGTATGCTTACATAAATAAGGCATTTTTCTTTCCTTCCTAGCTCCATTTTTTGAACCAAAAAGTCAACCTTGTTTTTAAAGACTAAAATCTTTGTGCAAAACTTTAACCATCAAATTAAACTTTCCTTCAACTTTGAATGCTTAAGCCTAGTTGAAAACATTTGACCACCACACCTTAAGTGGAAAGAGCAAACTTTTCATGGTCATGAGTCTGATTCAAATGTGGAGGAAATTATCGAAAGTGGGGAAGCAAGAGGAATAATAGATATGGTTGTGGTTGAGGTGATGTGTAACATCCCGTCTGGATATTACGAATTTAATTAATGAAATAGGATATTAATATTAAAACCTCATTTATTAAGCTCCATTTTCCAAAACATGGGAAATATAAAAACTTTATTTCATAACAAACACCAGCTCATAACCAATTATTATAAAATTCAATATATTATCAAAAATTGTCTCATAATAAAACCAATTTCTACAATTCAATTGATTACAAGAGAAACCTTAAAGTTCATAAAATAAACTCTCTGTAGAAATGTTCCCATGATAGCCCACAATCTGGTTCTATGCCTCACCAGATCCACTTGCAACATCATCTGCTCTCGTGTACCGCATATACGATCATCGTCAAAATACAAGCAGATAGGGTGAGCTAACAATTTAAACCATACACATAATATGAAACAATTATAGCAACACGAATACACCAAAGGAATTTCCATCCTTTGATTCCATAACACATGGCCATTACCATGTTACCCGTGTTCTACGTCTTCTAATGAATACCTCAAGATGTCTTGTTGCCACACCTACCAGCCATACCTAGCAAAACACATGCGGGAAACCATGCTATGGACCACACTCCGTAATGCCAGGTCGAGTTCCCAATATGAATATCATTCGTAACGTCCCAAGACTACCAAACCCGTTGTCTCATACCAAGGAGGGAAATCTATATGGACCCGCCATACGAGCCACAACTCGTACACTCACACCAATAACACTCGCCAACTCGACCCACAACTCAAGAGTTCCTCGTATTCATCCGTAATCCCGAGCCACCACTCGAGGGTTGCCTTTCCAAGCCACAACTCAAGGAATGTCACGTGCTTAACCCCTATCCCGAGCCACAACTCAAAGGATGTGTTCCGAGGCACGACTAAAGAAACACCAACAAGCCGACCTTTAAGGTATCATTGAAGGATTGTAGACAATGTGCATCCACACCACACAAGCAATTACTTTGACCATGGACCCAAGATATACAATGCTCCCACGAATTTGCCTGCTCGTGGTCCTACCTCTACGAACCTCCTCGCTCGTAGTCCAATTCTATGGACCTCCCTGTCCGTAGTCCAACATACGTGGTCCACTAGCTACGAACTTCCCCACTCGCAACATCTCTCAAGTGTGAGTACGAAACATACGAACCTCCCCGCTCGTATCCCCACACGAGAGTATCAAAATATGAACCTCCCCGCTCATGACCCAAGCATCTCCTGGTCTAAGTCCCATAATACAGCATACAAAATGCAAGCCACACGAACACATTACACTACACACTCTCGCCTGGCATTGCCTAAGCGCCGCCAAGTGATGTTTCAACCCAGACCGCCTGGCGGAGCCTTCTCGTCGCCAGGGGCCAAACACAAGCAGAGCCTCTAACAAAGGGTTATCGCCTGGCGGGTCACTCCTCACCGCCAAACGTTATGCGTTCTAGGGACTTCCCTGGTACTCCTATCGCCTGGCGGCCATACTTGTACTGCCAGGTGCTATACCTGTAACGTGCCAACTACTGGTTTAACACTCTACCACGGGGTTTTAGCACCCCCAACAGTACAAGCATGCATACAAGTTATAAATTTAACTATATATAAATTACCTATACTTGCACGACTGTAATTTCAGCCAACATAACACTTCACTTATTCAACAATCATATCACTCATCCAATCATAGTCATTATAAATGAATAACAATGCACACATCCATTTACTAGCATTTCATACTTAATATATGCAACTTTACATACACTTAATCTTTTCCAATATTCAAGTTCCTACCTTTTTTTTAGATTATTAACACATTTATATAATTACATTCCATTAGGAGAGTTCATGTTGGTTCCAGTACCATTAATATCATGAAAACAAAGCATAAATTGTCAAATCTCAAATCATGTTCTTTCATCCCCCAATCCCAAAATGAACTCTAATTTCCCAATCATAAAAGATTCATAGAATTATAGCGAAGACATTACTGGCAAATATTTTCAACCTATGAATAACGCATGCTCAAATCAAATATAAAGCAACAACCCTCTAACAACTTAAGTACATGATTTTGTGCACCAATGCAAATTAATATAGCATTTCACATCTTCTATGCAATAATTTAATTTATATTGATACATACACATGCATTTACCCATAAACCAATTCTCAACATGTGACTAACCCAAAGGAACATTCAAATTCATAGAAACTTACAACACAACCCAATCATGCTTCCAACTCATGCCACATTAGTAGTTACTTAAAATTATCTAGAGTTTATTCATGCATTTTAAAGGCTTCCAACCTAGCAATCATGAGTAACGTATATCTCTAGCTACTGACCTCCAAATCAAATCTCCATCGTTGAAAGTGAAAAACAACATGTTATGCATTACATGTCAAAATTTCACATAAATTAGACGGCTAAAGAATCGAGAAATGCAGTTTTACAAAAATTGCGCAGACTAGAAAAACAGTGGCGCCTAGAGCATGCGTCGCCTGCCGGGTCTTCAATGCCGCTAGGCAGTTTTTGGAAAATTCCAGAAACACGAACAATTTATTATATATTTGGTAGAACTCAAGGTTCACATGCATTCCATTCAGTCCAGCAACAATACAAATAAAATAAACACGTAGTACAACTCCCCTAACATGAATTTCCTGCTCCAAAAGTACTTTTAGAGTCCTTCCATGTTTCTGACCCTTCTCATCCATGCCAAAAATAATTTTAGCAAAAAGAAAACTTAATTCATGTCTACCATGGTTCGAGCCCACAACCATGTCAAAGCCAAGTCAATGCACCATCATCAAGCCAATTCATGTTTCTTGACATTTCATGCGCATCATGACTTATAACCTCTTAGCCCACAACCATGCCTGTATGGAAAATAATTAAATAATAAAAATAACCCACAAATGGCATTCACAAGACTCAAAGCAAAGTCCTTCCCACACTGTCAACATGCTCTAACACTTGAGCTACCATTGTTCCTTGTCTTCTCTCTCCACATTAAATAACTTAGGGATTCCCGTTGTCGCATTTATTAAATAAATACTTATTTATTTATTTAATTTTCCCGGGTCTTACATGATGCATTCTTGTAAATATGCCATCTTAAAAGAAAAAAGAGAAAAGGAGAAAAAAATGAATAATGCGATTGCAAGGTGGTGTTTGGTTGTACTCTAGTTTTCAAATAGAAAAGAGTAGAATGTTAAGATTATCAAGTTGATGTGATTGCTCTCTTTACTCATTTATACTACCTAGAAACACCATTCCCCTTCCTAGCCTCATCACAATTCACCAAATAAAGTACTTGTTGGTGTTTGCAATGTTTTGATAACTCCTAGCACTTGAAATGAAAAGCAAAGTTAAATTGTATGCAAATAGTAGTATAAGAGAGAAGAATACACACCCTCATACATGAGTGTGCTTGAGTTAAATACTTTTTCTAGTGATGATTGGTTCCTTTGGTTGATCAATGAAAACATTTTTTCCATGGTTGTTAGTCTCTTATAAAGCACATGCATACATTCTGGTGATATTTGCATTGTGAGCACCAGAGCTAAGGAATTTCATGGTTACACACATTTAATTTGGTTTTGAAAGGAGAGCATTCATGACCATGAAAAGTTTCTTAGCTGTTTGACCTTTGTTGAGTATATGTCTTTCTTAAGCCAAGTTACCTTTTGCTTGAGGACAAGCAAGGTTTTAAGTATGAGGAGTTTGATAACGTCCATTTTTACCTCTTTTTGTGTGTTTATTGTCATGAATAAATAAACTCTTTCCTAGCTTTTATCTTGTTATAGTCTCAACTTTAGTGTATTTTGTATTGTTTTTGTGTTTTAATTACTTTATGATTGTTTTCCCTTTAATCTTTATCTTGAGTGTGTTAAATAAGTTAATAGGAAACATTTGCGGTGGAGGAAAACAAACAAGAACTCAAGGGAGCATATTTTAGATAAGAAAAGATCAATTTGAAGCAAATACTCGCATTGGGCGCCACTAGAATCACTCCAAATGCTTCAAATACAAATGTTGTCAAACTACACAAGGTTGAGTGGTGGAAAGTGAGATTGAGTGCCTACAAGGCTGAGCGGTGGAAAGTGAGGCTAAGTGCCCACAAGGCTGAGCGGTGGAAAGTGAGGTTGAGCAACCACAAGGCTGGGCGGTGGAAAGTGGGGTTGAGTGCCCACAAGGCTGAATGGTGAAAAAGTGGGGCTAAGCGCCATTCAATTCATAAAACCTGCCGTCAGGTGGTGGAGGAGTGTCTCCAGGCGGTAACTCTCTAGAGTTTCTTGTTTCACAGTTTTACTGATAGGTCCTAGCGGTGTTGAGATTGCGCTAGGCAGTGACGATGTTGACATGTTAAAAATGGGTATTTAATCATGTTTCTCGTGAGAGTTTTGCGGATCCCTCATTTGGCACGATAGAGAAACACTTTTAGGTGCTTGGAGAGCCTCTTAGAGGTTGCTAGGGGTGTTGGAAAGCTCTCCCACTCCTCATTGGGTCTTCTCCTCCATTCATTGTGGTTTTCCACCTTTTTGGGGTAGGAGAGGAAGATGGGTTGCAAATTGGAGATGAAGACACGAATGCGAGGCAAACATGGAAGAGTTGCCAAGAACCTTGGGAGAGGGATTGCATATTCTCTTTGGTTTCCATCACTTCCCTATTTCTTATATTGGTAAGCCCTAAGTTCTCCACCATGGAGAGTTGACCTTGTTTTTTGGATTAGATGTAATGAACTGATTTCTCATGTATTTTTGTGCTTTAATATACATATGTTTTTGCATTTCAATGTTAGTATTTGATTTCCATGCTTAATGCTTACTTTGGTTTGATCACCCATGGCTTATTTATGGTTCTTGAGGTGTTGGAAAATGTCTTTTGAACCTAGAACTGAAATTGAATACCTAATGGAGCTTGTATTTAGGGATAGAACATGATTCATTAGTAATCTTAGACTCTTAAACTTAATATATGATTTCACTTGTTGATGATTCAAGGAATTGGAACTTGATGAGTTATCATAGGCTCAAAGTCTCTAGGAACAGGATTTGAGTAATCTTGTGAGTTGATTTTGACTTGAATATGGAATTGAGATGTTTGTGAATGCATTAGAATGAATTGAATGAAATATAGTCTTGGAAATTATAAATAATTTATGTTAACTTTCTTGTTGCACATCAACTATTTGATAAAATACCAAAAAGAGTTTCTTTGATTTTTTGTGATCTTTGTTGTCTACTTAAGTTGTGAATTGCAAGAGTTGTCATGTATTACACATGTTCCTATGGAGATAGTGATATTTATTACTTGATACGTGTGACCAATGCACTTTTCATTTTTCACTAATAATAGTTAACCTCAATAACTAGTCATTTATGGTGATTGTACCATTCCTTCTTTATAAAAAGTCTATAAAGATTAATTGAACTTCACCTTGGGTAGTCCAGATAAATTAGCAAATAATCTACTCATTTAAATACCCAAGGTCATACCTCTAGCTACGACAGATGAAATTTCCTTTATTATAATTTATAGTGGCTAGTTAGGATAAATGAGCAAATAATCTACTTCCAAAATATACATAATACTTGTAATTGTATTTCCAAAATACAAATAATATTTTGAATTCTATTTTCAAAAAGTTAATGTTCCTGTAGAGAACAAACAAGATAAGTTAGGCACAAGCGTCACCTTACCCACGTAGTCCGCTATCTCCTCAATTGGCCTCTTCCCGGTTGATACATGTCTTTGTCCGTGCACTGTCCTACGTTGGCAGTTTTGTTATTAGTTTAGGCTTCGTTTAGTTATGATTTTAGGTCTATGCCAGCCCGAGTCGTGTACTTGGGTTGTTTCTGACATATACGTAAGGGTCGTTATTTATATGGTTAAGTTGGCCAGGTACGGTACACCAGTCCCCCAGCCTTTGCCGATATAGTGTGTCGGTGAAGGATGATATGTGTTGTTGTACTAGTCGTGACCGGCTAGGTGTGATACACCAGTCCCCCAACCTTTAAGTGTGATGAACAGTGTTAAGGCTAGAAGATGTAAAGGGGTATGGAGTAGGCGAAGAGGTTTGTGGCTGGTGAAAGGGTTTCAGAAGGCTGATTTAGGGAGGTTTGCGCCGCCATTTTGATACTTTGTGATGATTGAAATGAGTTATGTTTTTTGCGGGAAAGGGTTATGACGTTTGAAATTCGTATGTATAAATGAAGGTAATGTTGGCAGTGCATTCACTTTGTCTCATTTGCAAAAAATATGTTCGCGTGCGTTTTAGAGCTGTCTGATATCTTCCCTTCCTCCTCCGTCATCTTTTCTAAAGAAATTAGGTATGTCTAGTAGTAGCGATAGGGTTTCATTGTCAAATTCGGGTAGTGAGCGGTCTAGGGATAGTGGAAGTAGTCGAGATGATACCAGTGATAGGGAAGAGACGTGGTTGAAATTAGGGAAGATCCGCCCGAGGAGGGCGGAGAGCAATTGGCCAGCGAAGGCCGGATACGAATGGGTGGCGACAGACGTGCAGACACAGCGATCGTTGTTCCGGTGGTCGCGTTTGTTAAGATTGTGGTTGAACTGCACACCTATTTTCGAGAAGGGGGTGAAAAGGGACATAATTGCTCTGGAGCGAGTTACCATTGTGGAATGCGTGTGCCATGGTCGAGAAGGAGTAGCCGAAGAATTCTTCTATATGTACATGTGCCATTTCTCGCAACTGCACATCCGACTACCGTTCGACGAATTCACCATGGAAGTGCTACGATTATTGACGTTGCCCCTACTCAACTTCATCTGAACAGCTGGGCGTACTTACGAGCTTTCAGATTATTGTGCATGGCGTTGTACTTGGAACCGTCTCCTCGAGCATTTCTATACTTTTTTGTCACGAGGCCGAAGAGTCCGATAACATGGTTGTCGGTAATCAGCCGGCTGGTCTCAACAAATTGAAGGCTTTCACTCAATCGTTCAAGCATTTTAAAGATGGGTTCTTCAAGGTTGTAGTGAAACTGGCTGGTCAGTCACACTTCTATACTGCTGATGGTAATACTAAATTCTCGTTCTTCTGGACCGGCAACCCTTGGAGATATAAGGTGGTTTCGAGGGAGGATCTGTCGGTGGTTGAGAAGGATGTGGTGGATACTTTGATGCAATTTAGCGATAAGATGCCCACTAAGGGCTTAGTTAGGGTGTATAATTCAGTTCACCCCATTATAGATA
>Ga0099822_1008076_pt1 | contig 13501 bp, 9 predicted proteins | sample CowpeawhiteBW_FD_76839 | JGI IMG/M metagenome (GOLD analysis project Ga0099822, IMG submission 76839) | Root nodule microbial communities of legume samples collected from California USA - Cow pea white BW | ecosystem: Host-associated > Plants > Roots > Nodule | place: USA: California | collected... | reverse complement strand
TATATAAAAAAAATATATAAATAAAAATACATACTAATAATATAAAAAAAAATATAAAAAAATATTCACAAAAAATAAATATATATAATATATATATATATATATATATATATATATATATATATATATATATATATTGTAACTATGTAGTATGTGAATCTCGTAATTCTTTTGCATTTTAGATATATTGTGGAGAGTACTTGAAAATAAAAATATGAAAGCTTATTAAAATATTGCTAAACATTACTCATAAAAAATTTAAAATAATAAATACTTATCAAGCAGTTTTATAAGACAGATTTACTGTAATTCTTCTTTTCTAGGCTCCGTTCATGTGAGATTCTTAGCTCACCAAACACTTAATACATTATTATTTTTACTCGCAATCTATAAAAAGTTGTAGGCAGTAAAATCTAAAGTAATCAATTTTTAGTTCTTCTAATAATATGGATACGATATAATTATTTTTTTTAAAATTTTAAAATATTTATAAAATATCTTTGTAGAGGCATCAACTACCACTATGAATAAATACATGTACTAATATTTTTGAAAAAACAATAATGTTCCATAATCTATGATTTCGGATCATCCAATCAGTCTCATATTGTTTGAGAGTTGAGGTCAAATACAGTTTAAATATTTATTTTTGTCTCCATCCTCCAAAACACTTTTTAAAAACAAAACTGTGACAAAAATCCACGTCTCAAAACAGACAATACCTTGATATAATTTCATCAATATTTTATAAAATTTTATATAGACTAGATAATATATAATTATAATTCAACCTACAAATTAATTAATGCTACATTCTCAATTTATAGTATTTATGGAAGTTAAATTATTTGTATTTGATATTTTCAAGCTACCATATTAAATGCATACATTTGTATGTAATATTATTAAATTAAATATACTGAATAATAGTATTGTGTGTATTAAACATGTAAATTAAATAGTGCAATATTAATTATATGTTATATTTATAGATATTAAAGTTGGTATGTTTTTAATATTTAGATAATGCTATCTTAATAAAACATATGTAATATTAATTATATATTACGGGCAAAAAAGAATATTAATTGTATATAGTTTTAAATAAATAAAATTTGCATAAGATATATATTAGTAAAGTGTGTACAATATTAATTATATATTGCATATTTAATAAACGTATCTATTTAATGATTAAATACATGTGTGATTTTGTAATGATTACATTTTATTTAATATATGTTTCTAAAATATGTAAAGTTCGTAATTTTCTTAAAATAAATTATATTTAGCAATATCATTGACTTAGTCCTGTACTATATTTCATTAATGTGTTAAATGATATTATTTAATGTTTATGAAAATGCTGAATTCATAACTTTAAATAAATAACACGTTAAGCTCTATCAAGTTTAACAATAATATAAATGTATATGCTTAAGACTTGTCAATTTTATATTTCGAGACAAACCATCGTGGTTTGGAGTGTGCTTTCCAAGGGACGTAGTCCAATTTACAACTTTAGATTTTTTTTTTTCTGTTTTTGTTGATAGAAACCAACTTTAGACTTTAAAAGCACCAATATTTCTAGAAATAATAATTTTATGTGGTCCTATAACTATTTCTAAATGAAACACAAGACAGGTATTTTTCTGTTTTTTATCCTTAACTTTATGCAAGGGAAAAACCCTTTGTTTAAATAGAAAGGTTTTTGAAACTATTTTTGGTAATTTGGTAATTCAGTGTTTGATGAAGGGTTTTGGACTGAAATTTAGATCAAAATTTACTATTTTGCGCACTTGTCCAAAAGAAAGTTTGGGGGTGGAATTCACCTAGGTGAATGTGGCTCTAAATAGGTGAAAAGAAGATTGGATATGGGCTGGCTCCTATGCTAATTCGGGCCTGGTCCATAGGACCTTATCCTTGTGTGGGTTGTTTCTTCCTGCACCCCACAAAACCTAATAACCCAATTTTACCCCTACTAAAATTATATTAAAAATATCAAAATATATTCCTAATCATTCTCCTCCCTTCCCTCAGGCTATGGTTTCCAGTGTTTGGATCATCTTTGCATTTCATTTATCCTTTTGTCTGGATTTGGATTTCTTAACTTAGAAAAACTGCACTCATTCGGGTGCATGGTTGGATGCTCTTTGTCTTCGCATTACAGTGTCTCCAGCATGGTTGGATGTTGATTGGAGGCTTGTACTACTAAGCTCCTTTTGAAAATCATTATGTGCAAAAGCTTTTAATGGTTTGAAGGAGAGATATAATTTTTTTAATTGTATAATTTAAAAGTTATTTTGATTTTGAAAATATTTTTCAAAATACATATTTTGGAATCTATTTTTTAATGTATTTTGGAATGCATATTTCAAAATACATTTCAAAATTTGAAAATATTTTTCCAAATGTATATTTCGAAATATTATATTCTTTAAATGTCTTTCGGACTGTGAAATCCTATTTCTTGATCGAAAAATGCATTCTAAATTATACATTTGGTAATGTGTTTGAATACATTTTCAGATTAATAATATGTAAGTATTAAAAAAAATTCAGATAAATTTTACTTTTTATAATAATTTTAATGAAGGATAATTTGGAATCAGTGAATTTTATTTAAATAGATTTTTTCCAAAATCAAATCTATAGTTTTGGATTTTAAATCCAATTCACTTAACTTAACTTGAATTAGATTGAACTATTTTTTAAATTTGAAAATCCAAAATTAAAGTGTGTTCATTAAGTCAAGCTAAAGTGGTTGATGATTAGTTTTAAGTAAGTCAGTTCGATGACAGGTGGAACTATATGTCCAAGAAACCAAAATTTTACTAGGATAGACTTTTTAACTATGGCTTTGATACCATGTTAAGAAGTGAACTTTAAGCCTAACTTAACCCCATAAAATTAAATTTTACGGTGAGATTTGCACTCCACTTATATATTATGAAATTGTTTTATTTCTAGTCGATGTGATACTTCCAACACAGGTTGAAGTTCAAGGAGAGTTTGTCCGGATCGAAGGTCGAGGTGAGTCAGTCTAAGTTAAGGAATGGAGTCGAGTCATTACGAGTCCAAAGTCAAGCTAAGTCAGTTGAGCCAATGAATCAAGTTGAGTTGGCTAAGGCTAAAGGTCAAGACAAGTCAACTCAAACTGAAGTTCAAGATAAGTTGGATGGTTTATCCAAGTCATCTTGATCCTAAGGTTAAGTTAAGTCAATACGGACATAAGTCAAGTCAAATTTATGTGGGCTCAGGTTTATTCAAGCCAATGTTGAGGTAAGGTGACCCAAACCCAAATCAAGTTAAGTGAACCAAATCCATGTCAAGTTTAGTTGACCTGAGTTCAAGTCGAGTCGAGTTAGTCTGATTTCAAGACAAATCAAGTCGACTTAATCATGTCTAATAGACCTAATAATTTTGTATATTTATTCAATCTTCCTAAATTTAATTTAATTGGCAAAGTGGATTCAATTAAATTTAGTCCAATTTAAATTTGATTGAAAAAATTTCAAATCTAATTGATCAAGCTAAAATGAATGAGTTATAGATATAATTTATTCTATTAAATCTATGTGGAATCTACTCTTAATTTTGGAAAATCTAAGACTAACCTTATTTACAAGCACCATCAACTCTATAACCTGTCTTATTCAAATACACTAATACATTTTGGTGATCTTTATATCTTGACAAAATCTTAGTATTCAAAGAACGACTAACTCTTTTTGAAACATTAGATGAAATAAAAATAACCGACAATCTACAGCATAAAAAAATGTTAGTCAATTATCTATTTAGTAAGTGTTTTAACTATAATATTTCTTATAATTTACATAAAAATTGGTTTTTGTTTTGTTGTTCTTGTAGACTTCTTTTGTTCATATCAGTTGCTACAAATTTTCTTGGCCTAAGATTATCTTTTTTGTCAGTGCTCTTAGGAACAAAATGTGTGGCTCAATCACTGGCTAAGCTCGATACATAAAACACAACGAATGGGATGTTACCTAAGCCTCTTTTTCCTTCTAAGTGGGAATCAACGAATATCTTACACTCTCTAGTAAGTAATGTACTTTGGGATGAATTGTGAAAAGGAAACTTATTCATCATTAACTTCAATTTTAAATAATATCTGTGTTACTAATTTTCTCTTAATGGTTTTTTTATCAGCAATTTGCTTTTAAAGTATTTCATTTAATTGAAAGTGATTGGACATTGTTATAAATCTTCATATTTTATGTACTCAACTATAAGTTTAAAATACGGAAGGTTTTAACTGACAGAAACCAGATATTCCATAAGAGAATAATCTTTACAAGGGAGTCAACTAAAATTTGAATTTTCATTGAAAAAAAAAGGGTTTTTATTTAGTATTTGTTCTGTGTGGATAACTGTCTATGAAGGAAAGTACATACAAAAGTAAGAAAAGAGAAAGAAAAATTCCACGCATTTGGACAATTCCTCAGGAGTTTCGGTATCTGATTTGGTTGCAAAAGGCATAAAGTAAAAAACACTGTGAGGTTGATATGCTTCTTAGGGTTACAGAAAACAACGTTGATGCTTATAATATTCCTCATGAAAAGGAATAAACCTCATCTTCATCACCCATCTCTACATCCAAAGAAGAAAAAGATTATCCTATTCGTGTGACAAAATTTATATGCATAAATGGAGAAGATTGATTGCTGCCTAACTGTGCTTTTGATGAGGTAGCACACACATGGGCCACATGCATTGGACCATATATTTATCATAATTAAAAAATACTGAGTCCTAAGTTGAAAGTTGTGGACTTGATGAATGAGAGCAACAAAATTACAAGTGGTGCAAAAAATTCCACCCTTTATCGTCACCTCGCACATTCTCACTTGGTGGCGGGTCTTTCTACAACTTCATGCACGCATGCTCTCGTATAAATAGATTCACGTGAGTGTGCTACTACCTAATTAATTGTTCCTGCTACCTTCAAACACACCACAGCACAAGTGTTGTTTCGTTTCTTTGCGAATTATTGTACTTTCTTATTCTGTTCTCTAATTAATGTCTTGTCCTTGATTCTCCTCCTGTGCGTAGCCTTCATAATTATTTTTTTCATTATGCGGTTCACATCCATGATTGATGTTTATCAGTATCCGACCACATTAAATAACTCACTATAGGCTCTTGTTTTTATATTTAGGTGGAACCTGTTATACTGAGCTAGAAATTGAGGTTTGGATCATATATATACCTCTATATACTCACTTCATCTTCTTCATTGGTTAACCAAGTAAGTCTTCAGTACATATACACTATAACACCTCTGGTAACCTTGTTCTGAAACTTGTTTGTTTTTGTATGTTTCGTTTACCTTTATGATCGATCTCACTTAAACTGAAACCATCAAGTTACCGGAAGTGATGTATTTGCATTTCAAATTTAAATGGCAAAAGGAAAATATAATATTAACGCTTTTCGATCCACTCCCATATATATTTTTTCATGTTTACTGAGATGTTAACAGTTGCTGCTTCTGCATGCCATACTTAATTTCTTACTTCTCAATGGATTTCCACACATATTATGGTTTAGTGAGCAGGGTTTTTGTGAACATTGGAATTGACACATTTATTGCATGTTGATGCAGATTATAATTTGTTTGAGATGGATGCTTCTTGCGGGATTGTTGGATTCAAGTATGATTGCTTGCTTTTCGGTATGAATGATGCTACTCTACTACTGCGCTCTTACATGTTTCCCGAGCTGTACAATTTAACGAAACTGCACGTGAATTTACTATTTTTTGAATTTTTGTAAGCTCTGTAAACATTATGATGGTAATGATATAATCAAACAAAGAGTAGGGACGCGAAAGTGTGGAATGATAACTCAAGATTTGGATGAATTTTATTTGATTTTGAGAGAAAAAGAAAGAAGGGAAAGTTTAATACATTGGATAGTGACAGTGCGTTTTTCTCCTGCATAAATTGGAAAGAGAAAATTTAAGAAGAGGAGTTTCGGAGAGACAATCAAGCTATTATTTCCCTCTTACAATTTTAAAGGAAAACGGGAAGTGTTATTTATGTATGGCTCCAACTTTTCCACAGATATGGACGATACTCTCTACCCATTGAGCTCAGGTCTCAATTTGGCATGTCGGAAGAACATAGAAGGTACAAACACTAACCATGAAAATTACAATACCTCTAGTGTCAAGATAATATGCAAAATATGTACCTTAATCAAACCAATATTGTTTACAGAGTACATGTTAAAACACTTGCATATGGAGGAAAGTGAAGTACCAAAGATTTGCCTGGACTTCTACAAGGAATATGGGACAACTATGGCAGGACTAAAGGTAGAGAAATATCACCATTTTTCTCGGTTTCCTCTTCATCGTTCTTTCCTTACTAGAGTATCAATTTCAGGCCTTTGGCTATGAGTTTGATAATGATGAATTTCATGCCTACGTGCATGGAACACTACCATACTGGAAACTGAAGCCAGATCCAGTGTTAAGGAACCTTCTGCTTTCCATGCCTCAGCGTAAAATAGTATGTGTAAATATTATATATTAGTCTGTTCAGCGGAGAGCATTCCGTATAATTCTAACTAGGAAATGGTCATCTCAGATATTCACCAATGCAGATGAAGCTCATGCACACCAAGTGCTCAACAGATTGGGCTTGATCGAATGTTTTGACAGTGTCATATGCTTTGAAACGCTTAATCCTCCTGATCACACAGATAATCCCGTGCTAGCATGGGGTAACTCGTTGAACAAAGAAGGTTGTAACCAGGTAGAGAGTGGATGCTTTAACAAGACACAAATCCTCTGCAAACCCTCTGTTGAAGCCATTGAAGCTGCCATTCAGATTGCAAATGTAGACCCAAGGAAAACGGTACAATCAAATTACATGTGTTTTGTGTAGCATATAGTGTAGAAATAAGCATGCATCACTTAAGCATTTACATGTCGCTTCTGCGTCATTTTAACCTATATGACATGAAATTATTGACGGATGCACGTTTTAACAAAAAAAGCAAACACACTATATAAACTAAGTGACGCATGGAAATTATGCCTTTGTGTTTATTTATATTTATAGAGTTTGGCCATTTAGTCTTGGAATCATCTTACTATAGTTATTTGTTGTTCTCTCTTTTCCATCCTATGCAGTTGTTTTTTGATGACAGTGCTAGAAACATTGCAAGTGGGAAAGCTGCTGGACTTAACACGGTTATTGTAAGCTATAATTTATTATTCATGATTCCTCTTGGGAAACTTTAGAAATCGAATAGCTATATGATTTATGCACATATCTAACTCAAGTTACCACTTTGGCGGCAGGTGGGACGCTCAGATTTGGTGCCAGGAGCTGACCATGCACTGAACAGCATTCATAACATCAAAGAAGCATTACCCGAGATATGGGAAGCTGAGGGAGATCAACAGCAAATGATCCAATCTCAAGCAGTTGAAACCATGGTCCTTGCATAGATTTTGCTTTGAACAAGCAAATTTTTACTATCTATCAATCCCAACCATGGTGCATAGCAGTTGGCTCCCCACTAACAGTGATGCTTAAAAATGTAAATCATGTTGTTGGGAGCATGTGATGTAAACGCAAATAACAATAGCATAAAGAAATGGAAATGAGAATATTATTGTTCTAAAGATTAAGCACGAGTCTTGCCATACAAAATATGGGTAATTAGGCAGCAGCTAATGACAATCCAAACCCATTAACATGACTAATAAGGGATAATCAGAGCATTGGGAAATGAACTCAAAATCAGATGAAAAGTAAAGGAATTCCGGGTAAGGATCAGCCCTCTATAGGCAGTTCTCCGCAATTAACAATTCTGCAAGGCTTCCGAGGGGCATCTAACCTACTCGTCTCCTGGGATTCAAGTGTTCTCACAACATCCATGCCATCAATGACATGTCCAAAAACAACGTGACGATTGTCTAGCCATGGAGTCTGCATAAAAAATAAAGACAGTTAATATTTTATAAAATTCAACAATTTAAAGATTCATGCATTTTAGTTTAATAATTCAGTACTGAATACGATAAATAACACCACAACGAAATGGTCCAGATCTGTGAAGAAAACATATCTTAGATCAGGAAAAAGACTTGATAAATACATTCCCTAGTGACTAGTGAGGCTTTTCCAATGAACAACCACTCAGTGGATATTGATGTTACGCTTGATTTTGAGTTTACTTTTATTGAAGTTTATCTATCATTAACTTGAAATAATCAGGAGGGGCAGTACATGTCTCTCACCTTTACAGTGCAAATGAAAAATTGACTACCATTGGTGTTAGGACCAGCATTTGCCATGCTTAGAACTCCAGGACCCGTATGCTTCACTGCAAGAAAGTGTTGAAACTAGAAATGTAAGCAGACTAATTAAACTGAATTTTAAATACCAATCAGGCAATCACTATTAAAAATTTATAATTAAATATTACTATCCAGCCAGAATAGAGAGACATACAGGCAAAACTCTCATCTTTGAAACTTGGACCATAGATACTAATTCCACCAGTTCCCTGCAGCAAATAAAAGCACAATGTAAGCGAGAATAAAACTCAGTAGCCTCTTTGATGCATATACATGGCATGTCAGTTGGAAAGTAAACGCACTCATCACTACATATATGCAGGCATAAAAACAAAAAGTAGAGCTCACATTTCCTTCCGTAAAGTCTCCTCCCTGAATCATGAAATCTTTGATTATACGATGGAAGGAGCTTCCTTTGTAACCATATCCTTTCTCACCTGTTAAAAGATTATTTAGCTTGATATATAAAATTCAAAGTTACACAATCCATTTCAGAGAAGAAATCCAACGGCAGCAAGAAAAATGCTGCAGAAAAACTTGATTGCTTGCCTGTGCACAAAGCACGGAAGTTTTCAGCTGTTTTGGGAACATCATCTCCAAATAGACCCAAAACAATCCTACCAATAGCCTCACCGCCAACTTCCACGTCAAAGAAACACTTAGTTGTCACCTTGGCTTGAAGCTCAATAGCCTAAAGAAAACAAAAGCATGCAAGAAAATCACGTTAATCACAGCAGAAGATAATATTGAGCATTGTCCAGACTTTTTTACATTAAACCATTGAATATGATTCCAAACATGGCGTCGTGAGTATGAACAATCACAAATCCAAATACTGAATGATAATTCGATCAACAAAAGTTCTAAATTTTAAAAACTATTCAGGGTCTACTTGGTTAAGAAAATGTTTTCTCCTTCTATTTTCTATTTTTGATAATTACAAATACCACCTTGTTTTGTTTTCACTTGGTTTGCTATTTTCAAAAATTTGTAAAGAAAGTGTGAAAACCATGTTCTTTTCACAGTCTTGTAAGGACGTCCAGTGGAACAGAGAGTAAAGTTTAAGAGACCCTGAAGGTTTTATCCTTTAGCTTCTCCACTGTCTTGTAATAATCATAGTTATTCTTTCAGTAAACACAATCCCAAACCAGAAATTTCAAATTAGAAACTTACATTGTCTGTGGCGTTGACACATGTCATGCTCCGGTATCTAATTGACCTTGCTCCAGATTGTTGCCTCACAGGGAACCTCAAGGCATAGTGCGACCTAGATGCCAATGCTTTACCGTAACCAAGCTGTGACCCTGTAACCCAACAGACCACACGTGGCCTTTGAACCTTTGACACATCTCGGCTCAAATTACCCTGAAAAAATGGTAGCAAACTTCCATCACTGTTAACAGTTGACACCTTTGCAATCCAAAACCCCTAATAGGCAAAGGTGTGAAAAATAATCTCTTTCATACATTACATCGAACAAAAGCGATTTGGGTGCTTCCAAAAGGGAAAGTCAAAACGGTGCACTTAACGGTAACGCATTCTTGATAATTGTTAGTATTATTGAAGGATAAAGAGAAGGAGAAAGGAAGCAGAAGAGACCTGAGCCCGTGGAAGTGAGTTCTGACAGTGAACAAATTGAGCTGATAATGAAGACGCCATACTCACTCGAACCTTCCCTTGCTGTGCTGAGCGGTGTTGATATTGAAGAACAAGACCCAAAGAGATAAAAGGGTTATAAGGATGTGTACCATTTTATATGTAAAGAAAAAACTGAAAGTATATGCAGTTTTACATTTTAAAGCATTTTTTTTTATTTTAAAAATAATATTTTGTCAATTAAATTAATTATCTTTTAAGTGTGTATTTAATCGTTTACATCTAATATGTTCTGTATTCTAATATCTAATAAAAAAAGGGGGAAACTAATAAAACAAATAATAGGCATGCTTGTCTTCAGATTTTTTTACGAACAGTCTAGAAGAGATATTGAGGGATTAATAGAAATAAGAGTATAACATTAGTTTTTTGTTTTACATAATGAAATGGAAGATAAAAGGAAGGGCATGTTTATGTTTATGTTTAATAGTCTCCAATTTTACTAAAATTTAAAAAAAAAAAAAAACATTTTAGATGTTTTTATAGAGTGGATTGTAAATTTTCGTCAACGGTGTTGGGTTTGAATAATTTCTTTTGACTATAGTCTATATACGAATTCCACTACTATTATATAGTATTTTAAACCAAAAAATCTTTCTAGTTTTCTATACAATTATGACACTTTGATTTTATTAATTATATAAGATATGATATTAATAATAAGTATAATTATTGTTTTGCTTGCTGGTGCTGGTCTTATCACCAGCTGCACTCACCTTGATTTCTCAGCCACCATTTGTGAATTTAAAATGTCGGAATGATTAACGGACAAAAGAAATAATCAGCAAATAATTTAAATATGCATAATTCTTATTTTTCTTTTTGTGGTCCATTCTAAGCCAGATTTTATATTTGGGCTTTCACCAAAAACAATAAAAAAGAATTTCAGCCCATAAAATGGGCCAGGCTTTGAATACAAACAGTGCTTCTGTTAGAGCTCCAGAACAAAAAACTCCTCCCAGAAAACGTGTCTGCTTTTACATTGATTAATACAGAAGAAAGAAAGTTTTATATAGATGTTAAGTTAAATGAAAAAGTCAGTTAAGATATTTAATTTATTTTAAAAAAATTTATGTCAAGTATTTAACGGGTACTTGAAAGTTATTGGTCCTAGTTGTTAGGTCTTTTAATAGTTTTTTTTTTTTTTTTATTTAATTTTTTTTTTTTTTTTTTTTTTTATAATTTTTTTTTTTTTTTATATTTTTTTTTTTTTTTTTAATTAAGTCTTTTCTTTTTGTTATTAATGGTTCAACATCTAGAATGGAGTGCAATTCATTCTCCATAGTCTTCTTTCTCAAAAACAAAATACATATTTTCAACTTTCTATATTCTAACAATCTAACATCGTTTTTGACGAACTTTCCTCTGCAGGGGAGCACAATTTTATAAACATTACTAGAATTGAAAAAAAAAGAAAAAAAAGGTAAACCCTAAATGGATGAAAATGGTATACCAAGGATATCCATGTGACACAGCTCACAAAAAGTTGTGATTTTTCACCGTATTTACGCATATACATACATATATATAATAATAATAATAATAATAATAATAATAATAATTTTTCAAACATAGAAAGGACCACCTACTAAATAATACACAATAAAAATTTTGATAAAAAAAAATAAACTAAAAATTTTTAAGTTCCACCGTCAATTTAAATCCGTCTAAAAAGGAAAACATGTGCGTAATGCAACCAAAATGTTGTTGGATTCACATTGACAATAAAATTGACTATCTTGTACCAAGTGTGGATACATAATGATGCGGAATTATGTTGATTAACCCTAATAAAAGACAAATGTAATAAGGAATATATATATATATATATATATATATATATATATATATATATATATGATGATCGAGTGTAAAAAATCAACATGCCTTTAATATTCCTGATATAAGTTTAACACAGTTTAAAAATATATTTTTAGTCTTATACTTCGATTAAAAATTGGAAATCGTTCCTTTTCGAAACTTTGATCTATTTTGGTCTCTAAATTAAAAAATAGATAAAAATATTTTTTTTAACCTAATTATGTTAATTTTAATTTTACATATTAAGCGCATTTCATATTAATAATGAAGTTATTTATACTTTTTGACACATTTTTAGTTCAATATTTTTTAAAAGATGCATGAACAGTTAAAAAAAATTAATATAATTATATTAAAATAACTATATTAATTTATTTTTAAAATTTAATGACCAAAATATATAAATTTTTTGAATGAAAGACGAATTCTAATTTTTAAATCAAAATTTAAGTACTAAAAATAGTTGACCCTCCAAATTTTTTTAACAAAATAATGAGAATTAAAGGGTTTGTTGGGTGTATTAAAAACGTTTGTCTCACACGTAACATAGCATCCATTACATGTCATGTTTCGCATAAAACAAATAAATGAAAGTTGAAACCTGGTTGGATCAGTGACGTACATTGTTTCATCCAACAGCTTTAATTAGTGTATTCGTTCAGACTTTAAAATAAACTTCAACACCCGTTCCTCACAAAATATTTATTATACGTTTAAAAGTCGCAGCAATAAAAAATCAAGCAGGTCCTACTTTTTTTAAGACAATGTTTCTTAAAATTTCACTAAAAGATAAGACCAAATTCACTTGAGACAGAATGTACTCTCATTGTGTTTTCCCTTTACCTCATTATTTTTCACAGAGCGTTGACTTTGTTTACGCAAAAATCATTTTTGTGTAGGCCTTAAAATAGATATTATGTCAAATAATTGTTAGATTTTTAGAGAGGGATAACATTGAAAAATATAACACCAATAAGACCTAAGTCTAATCATATACTGACATATCATTTTCAATTCAAAATCTTAAGGTAATTAATTTATGAGCCTTAATCTTTGTATGATGCTCTACTTTCTCATTTATGATTAATATGAAATTTAGACTCACACTTGAATTTCTAACAATAATATTTCGGATAATTCTAGGAGGGATTAAACTGCAGTTTTATTTTTTGTTTTTCTTTTTTTAATTTCTCTGTTAGTCAAATAATTCTTGAAGGGATTAAAGTGTAATCCTTCTTTTTTTATTTTAATTTTCCTGGTAATCAAATAATTATTGGAGGCATTAAAGTGCAGTTTTTTCCCAAGCGAAACGTGAAGTCAGTGAGTTTTATAATAATAAGAAAAGCTTTGAAATGATAGCCACTGAGTTTGGGTCATCCATCGTCACTGCACAGTGCTTCATAGTGGGTTTGGTTAGTAGTGATCGTGGAGAAGTTGGTGCCTATGCTCGTGGGGAATCAGTTTTGCGTCACTTTTTATTTAATTCTCTATTTTTTTTTTCTATTTTACAACGGTGTTAATAATTTTATGTTGAAATGAATTAATTAAAACATATCATTTAATATCTATAACTATATATAAAGGGGATTCCCTCTTTTGTGTCCACATTTCATAATTCCAACTTTACCCTTTATAATTTAATTATTTATTAAATTTTTAAAAATTAATGGTTATTTGTATAAG
>Ga0099822_1008072_pt1 | contig 13507 bp, 10 predicted proteins | sample CowpeawhiteBW_FD_76839 | JGI IMG/M metagenome (GOLD analysis project Ga0099822, IMG submission 76839) | Root nodule microbial communities of legume samples collected from California USA - Cow pea white BW | ecosystem: Host-associated > Plants > Roots > Nodule | place: USA: California | collected... | reverse complement strand
AGGGTTAACGTTTTTTAGTAGAAAACGTATGGGGGGTGTTTTCTAATTGAGAACGTGTTTGGGGGCGGGGGACGCTTTCTAATTGAAAACGTGTGGGGGTAGCATTTTTTTAGGTGGGTTTTGATTATTTTTTCTTTTTGCACCCTCAATCCTTTATTTCGATTCCGGATACTTATATGGTAAACCTCCTTCAAGCCCTTATATATACAATAACACCACCATATGTTCTATTATCAAATTTTCTCTTTGCAAACACGCAAAACGTCATATTGTTTAACCTCTGTTATAGCCCATTTAGAAATCAACATTTACAGCATGAGTTCATGGAATTATAGAGGTTCTTCTTCGTCTAACCCGATCGAAGAGGAACCTATAATTCTAGATATTGTAGATGACTTTAGTTTTGATGATATTTTTGAAGACATGGAACAATATAATGAAATTGTTCCAATCCCAACCATAGAGTACAATTCAACTATAGAAGTCGAACTATAGGAACACATGCACTTCGATTCAAAAGAGGCAACATTATCTGCAATAAAACACTATCGCATGACCAATGGATACAGCTTCAATGTTGTCAAATCAAAACCTCATCTTTACGTGGCACGATGCATCCATTACAATAATGGATGTCAATGGCGTCTAAGGGCTGCTTACAGCAAAATTAGACATCATTGAGAGATAAAGTCCATTCACGGTTGAAATACATGTTTCTCAACATTAATTTCACAGGATCACTACAATCTTGACTCGACTCAAATTGCTTCCATTGTTTTTCATTTAGTCCAGACGAACTCAAGCATTCGCATCAAGAGCTTGGTCGCAGACATTAAAAGTCATTATAGATATACCGTGACATATAGAAGAGCATGGATAGCGAAGGAAAAAGCAATTACAATGGAGTATGGCGACTGGAAGCAATCTTATAATGAAGTTCCCAGATGGTTACAAGCTGCCCAACACACTAATCCTGGGACAATTTTCCAACTTTTCGATCCTTTAATTAATGTTGATGGTGAGGATGCAACATCCACATACATTATAGAACGTTGCTTCTGACAATTTGGACCATGCATTGAAGGTTTTAAGTTTTGTAAATCTGCTGTTCAAGTGGATGGAACATTTTTAACAGGCAAATATCATGCAACCTTGCTAGCTGCAATTGCTCAGGATGGAAATAGAAACATATTTCTTTTGGCATTTGCAATAGTAGAAGGTGAGACAAAAGATGCATTGATTTGGTTTTTCCAACTACTAAGAGAGCGCATGTAACTCCTCAACCAAATCTATGTCGAATTACTGATAGGGGCAAGGGCATTTTGTCAGCCCTACGCTCAGAAGAAGTTGACGGGAAATTAGACAATCTTCATTTTGTCTATTGCATACGTCATCTAGCTTCTAACTTCAACAACAGGTTAAAAAATGTGGATCTGAAGAAAGATTTCCTTAACTTGGGTACTACATTTTCCTAACCTTACATTCCATATCCAGAAATTTTTTCCTTCACACTAAATATTATTTCATTTAATTTGTGATTTCTTTTTCACAACTTACGAAGTCAAACAACCTACAATGCAAGCAAAACTTGCAGCTATGAGGTTCCAATTCCCACAAGTAGTACCTTGGATTGATAAAATCCCCTGCATAAGTGGTCTCAAGCTTATGATGGGGGGGCGGAGGTACACCCACATGACAACAAACTTGGCCGAGTGCATGAACTCAGTGCTTAAGGGGGCTCGTTCCTTACCTATATGTGCACTTTTGAAAACAATATTTTAAAACATAAATGCGTGGTTTGTTGAACGTGGCTTGAAGGCAGACTCTATTTTAAGAGCAGGTCATCAATATCTAGAAGATGTGACTGCCTTACTCTAACAAACTCACTAGAAATCCGCATATTCTCATGTTGAACGCTACGATATGATAATTCCGAATTCGAGGTGCAAGAGATATCGACCCCCATCAATATCGGCCAAAACCGATCTCATTCACTGTTAGATTAAATGATTGGTGGTGTGATTGTGGTCACTTCCAAGCCAGTCGCCTTCCATGTCATCATGTTATAATTGTTTGTTCTTTTGCTCATATGTCAATTATAAATTTTATCGATCCTGTTTACAGCCTTGAATACATAAATAAGGCTTATCAAGTCCAATTTCAACCCCTGCGAAATGAGGAATATTGGTCAACATATACAGGTCCAAATTTCAATCCAGACCCTCAAACTAGGTGCAAGGCTTTCGGACGACCAACAACGACAAGGATCCATAACGAAATGGATCAACCATAGGGGCCAATGCCCATTTCGCCAATGAATTACATTCATTTTTAATTCCAATATCTTTTCAATTTTATATTCTTCAACCTTGTATGTTAGTATTTATAAAAAATTTATGCCATTATCATATATTCTACCTTCGTACCTTAAAAATTCATAAACTTTATCATCTGATGGATCACAAAACTCTACAAAATCAATTCATACATTTGTAATCGATTACAATACTCAAGTAATCAATTACATATTTCCAGAAACTATATTTTCAGATTTGTAATCGATTACAGTTCACATGTAATCAATTACACAATATTGGAAATCCAAATTGTTTGAATGTAATCGATTACAGAGGTGATGTAATCGATTACATATTGATATCGTGTTGAGGTAACACGTTTTCTCTTCAAAAAAACATTTGGGTTGTTCACGTTTTCTCTTTTAAAATTGTTTGGGTCCCACAATTGTCCGTTTTAAGAGAAAATCATTTGAGGCCTATACGTTTTTTGCTTGGAGAAATCGTGTGGGGGCAACACGTTTCGCCTCAATTCGTAATTTTTTAAAAAAATTTCCTATTTCCATAATATCCCTGATTGAAATGCCTAGTAAAAAAAAAGCAATAAAGATGGATGATGATATATAATGAATAAAAAGATAATCCATAACGACCTACGCCAATAACAATTTCTCAAACACATATATGTTTGTCAGTTTATTCTCTCATGAGGAAAATCAAAGAAAGATACATGGAAAAGGTGATTGATTAAGCTAACACAATGCACCACAAGATCAAGGACAACACAACTTAACATAACGTCAACATGGGAAGGAACAGACAGTGTTGTAATATTAATACATTAATTTCATTCTGAACTAAAGATCTAGATTCCAGGCTTGGCCAAAACATAGAGTGGATTCTTCTTATGCTGAGTAAGCCCTGGCAACATTTCTGTATCAATGTCTTCTTTTCTCACTCCTTCTGGCAATTCCCAATCGAACGAGTTCAGAAGATTAGCAAGAATAAGATTCACTGAGGCAACAGCCATAGGAATACCAGGACAAATTCTTCGACCAGCACCAAATGGAATGAGCTCAAAATCTTGCCCATAAAAATCTACATTACTATCTAGGAACCTTTCTGGCAAAAACTCTTCTGGGTCTTTCCAAGACTCAGGGTCTCTGTGGATTGCCCAAGCATTCACATACACTATTGTTCTTGCTGGAATTTCATAACCACCTATCATGCATGCTTCATTTGTTTCTCTTGCCACAAGTAGTGGCGCTGGTAGATACAGTCTCAACACCTCTTTTGTCACTGCTTTGAAATAGGGAAATTTTTCTATGTCCTCTTCTTCTAGAAATTCTTTCTTACCTCCCAAAGTCCTAATTTCTTCTTGAACTTTCTTCAATACTCTTGGATTTTTTAGCAGTGCAGTCATGGCCCACACTGTTGTGGCTGCAGTTGTATCTGTTGATGCTACAAGCATGTCCTGCATACAGAAAACACCCGTTTGTTTTTGTTTGAGAGGAAAATAATTAATTATTTTCAATGATGGTTACTGAATCAGAAGAATATCCTACTCCACTTTGAAGTTGTGTATTCAAATTCAGAGTTGGTGGCATATTTGTAAGTATATATATGGAAGGATATGATTGCCCAAATAATTATTGTGGTATCCAGGTAAAACAAAAGTCATTTTCTAAACGTCATTCAAAATTTAAAATATTTGTGAAAAGAACCACTATATTTTTTTATGAAGATCTGAACAATGTAGCCAGAAAAAAAATATCATTGATTACAGATTTGCACCAGTTCAAGGACAAATATACTTCTACGAATTTGTCTTTAATTTTATCCACCTCTAATAACGAATGAATTTGAAGAAATATCACGAAGGAATTTCTCAACTTCTACTAACCAATACTTGAATAAAATGAAATGAATAATTATTTTGAAAAAACGAGTTCTTTTTGCTGCCTTTTCTGTTTAAAAACAACCTTGCTCATAATGTAACATTTGAATTTTTCAGTTCTAATTTTACTTGAGATAAATTAGACAAAACCCAGCAAATATATATCACAGTTATTACAGGAACAGATAAATCAAAGGAGAGAGAGAGAATTTCAAACCAGGAGCACTGCTTTGATGTGATCATTGGTGAGATCTATGGAAAAGGAACGTTCTTTCTGCAGCTGAAGTAACACATCGATTATACCCTCATGCTCTTGAGTCTTTCTGTTAGGATCCATGTGTTCATCAATGACTTCTTGGTAGAACTTATCTAAGTCCTTGAAATTCTGATCAAGACGAGCACGTAGCCCCGAGAGTTTATCAACCCAACCCAAGAACGGAATATAATCTGAGACGAAGAACGTTGCCCACATGGCCTGACACTCATTGAACATGCTATGGAACCTGCTCCGTTCTGTTCCTTCTTCTTCGTAGCTTTTCCCAAACACAATCCTACATATGATAGTGCTGGTAAGGGACATCAACACCTCGTTCAAATTCGTAGCCTTCGAAGATGAGGCATGCCCAGATAACTTCTTCAACATCTTTCTGACCTCAAGCTCTCTTATCGAGGAAAATCTTGAGACACGTCTGGAACTAAGGACATGGACAACAGAGATTTTTCTGATTTCTCTCCAGAACTCACCGTATGGGGAAAATATCATCTCTAACCCATTGTAGGACAGTTTCTGCTGGCCGAGTAATTTAGGTCGGTCACTGGACAGAAGGTCATGGTCTTTATATAACTCTTTGGCTAACTTGGGTGAGGAGATTACAATGGTGGGTCTTAATCCTAACTGAATTGAAAATATTGGACCATATTTCTTTGAGAGTTTATAGAGTTGAAGGTAAAGAAGAGAGTTATCAAGCTGATGAAGGTTTCCTATTATGGGAAGACCTCTGGGACCAGGTGGAAAGGCATTGTTCTTCAAGGTTCTGCGGTTTCGGAAGAAGAAAAGCAAAAGAACGGGAAGAACAAGGCAGAGAATCAGAGGCGGTGACACCATTGTGAAACTATGCAAGTGGTGGAACCAAACAATCTGTCATGAAACTCCTATCACCATTGTCGTTATATATATATACATTGGAAAATAATTTTTTAAAAATTTTCTCTTACATTTTCTAAATGATTTTCTATTTTTTTATTTTTTTATTTTCTATATTTTAAAATTACTTATAAGATAACACTAAGTTGGAATAGGAAAAATTATTAAAATTTAGTTCGTAATATATAACCTTTTAAAAATCGCAAGGTAAGCCAATACGTATTATCTATATTAAAATAGAGTAATAATAATAAATGATCGGTCCCAAAAGCAAAAAGAATACTTTTCCTCACATAAGTTGGGAAGTCTAGCTGGAACGTCAACATCCACTATATATATTATTCAAATAATTATTTTGGAATGCTAATATGTTTTAACCGTCAATTATCTCAACTAATTACAATTTGTTATAATTAACTCTTATTAAAATATCTCAGTCACATTGTTACTACAAAAATTCATATTTTCTGTCAATTTTATTTTGAATTCTTTTAAAAAATACTTATAAATTTTGTTATGAAAAAAAATTTGCAGGAAATTGCTGCTAATTTTTTTTCAAAATATTTTGTATAAAACATTTTTCGCAACAAATTTTGTAAGAAATACTTGCGAATTTTATAATTTTGTAGGAAATAATTACCTACGAAGGAATTACCTACCAATTAAAATTCTTAGAAAAAATGGCAGGAAAATTTTTTTAGTAAATTTTTTTAACAAATTTACAAGAAAATTTTCATGTAATATGAGAATTTTTAGTAGTGCATGATGTAGAGTAGCGGATTATATATGTGATCAGAGGGGTCAAAGGCCCAAACTTTTTTAAATTTTCTTAAATTATATGTAATATATTATTAAGAATTAATGAAATTTAAATTAAATAATTTTTTTTATAAAACACAATATATAATATTAATAAAGAATAAAATATAAAATTAAATATATTAAAGAATAAAAACATATAAGATATTATTTATTTTTTCTTTTATTATTTTTTTAGTTTTTCATCGAATTGTATTTGTTTTCTATTTTTACATGTTTTCTTTTATTTATCAAGAAGGAATAGGAAGTTGAACACAAATGTCATTGATGATGTAGTGTTGTTCAAGGAGATTGGTCATATAAACACAATCCAAGATGATATCATGAGTTAGCAATATGAGGTGATATTGGAAATATAGGTCGAGATCAGTGGCGAAACTTGGACACAAAATTTAGGGATGTCAAATTAAATTTGTTATATATAATTTTTTAGTTAGAAAAAAAAGTTTTTCATTTTTTCTCTTCATTTCCTCTGTTTAAAACAAGCACACATAATAGTAGAATTCAAAAAAATATGACTATTATTTGCTATTATATCATGATATCAAACCATGAATATCATTTTAGATAAGTTCTTCGTACCTCATCAATTTGATTTGGTGGTTATTGTAAAATATGAGGACGTTTTTTCTGGATCGCGTTCTAATGAATTTTTAAATTCATTATATATAATTTTAGGAATTTTAGAGATTTGTTTTTCATTGTCTTGAATTCTTGGTTCTCATGAAATTTCTCAGGAAAGTTTAGTTAACGTATATGCATTTTTTTTCATCTTTATCACAAACCTTCTCTTTAAAAGAAGAATCAATTTTTTTTTTACTCTTTATCATAATCTTTCTAATATAAATTTATCACATCTCACCTATTTAGAAAAGGATAAAATTTATATTCACAAATCACAATTATCACAATGCAAAACATAACAAAACTTATACCACTTTAATTAAATAAGCAACACGGTATAAATTCAAAACTTGAAAAAAAAATTACCATAGGCTACGGAAAACACAAAATCCCTAAATTTCATAATTAAGGGTTATAATAATTTGGGAAAAAGTATAATTAGGATTCATACCAATTTCATAAAAGAATCCCTAAAATCATAATTATGTTTACACTAATTTGGGATAAACTTAATTTGGAGAAACATCCTAAAAAGAATCATAAATCTAACATACATAAATCATAATAAGATATTAACCTTGATATGTGAGAGATCATGCGAGAATGTATACTTCAATCTCAATCTATATGTTCCCCAACTTCTTTCTCCCAATCTATCTCTTTGTAATTATTTCTGCTCACACTCTTTCATGATAATTTACACGGTGAAAAAATCATATAGTTAAAAAAAATCCTAATTTCTTATATAAATCAATGTCTCCATTAAATTTTTTATTTTATCTTTTATTATAATTTCCATAATATAAAATTAATATAAATAATATATAAATATAATTTTTAAAAAAAAAAAATATATATATATATATATATAGAATAAATTCCAAAAAAAAAAATTGGGAGAGTCGTGGCTCCCTTTGTCATTGCACAGTTCCACCACTGGTCGAGATAATCTTAGACATATATAATATACTAATTGTCCATAACTGTTTTAGAACTGTTTAGAAATAGGTTTATGTTTCAACTTTATAAAATTATTTTTATGTTGAAGTTTATCTTAAAGAGGCGAGTTTTAATCTAAGTCAATTTTAGAAAAAATAATTTATAAGGCATGTTACAATCACTTATATATTTTAAGCTCACCTTATTTTTAATCGATATTGAGATCTTTAATATATTCTCTCATGTTGAGTGATATGATAGATCTAATAAATAATAATAGACTTCAAATGATTTTGATATCATTTTAAGAAGTAAATTTTAAGTCTAACTCAATTTTATATATTATAAATTTTATCTCATATGTGTATATTTTATTTATATGATATAAATTGATGTATTATAAGAGAGTTTACGCTTGCATAATGTAAACTAGTTTCATTCAAATAAAAAATGTGAGATATTCACCAAATCATTTTAAATGATAAATAATTGATTAATTATTATATCAACTTGTTTTGTATACTTTTTAAATGGTTATATTAGGTTAAAAAAATGACCAAAGTACTAACTTTATTTTGGTTCTCTTATACAAAATTATTGATTTGTAGGAAAAGTTGATGCGAATCTTATGTCATCATTCACTTCTCAATTATGAAATAAAATCAAATATTCTTATTCATTTTTCTAATATAAAATAATGGGATTAATTGAACTAAGAGTGTGACAATCAATTCTTCAAATATCTCTCTCACCAAAAGCCTATAAAATTTTGTTTTTGTCTATCTAAATCTCGTGCATATCAATTAAAATTTTTTAAGTTTAATTACTTTTTTAGTTACTTAATTGATTACGATCATACATAGTTCATTGCTGCGCTCCCAAATCAAGGTAAGAATAGATGAAGAATCAACTTAATTAATTATCTATAGAGCATGATCAATATAACATATTGTTGACATGAAACAGCTACTTTTCTATATATATTATCTGCATATGTCTATGTATAATGGAGTGACGTATGTAATGACATATGTGATGACACATGTCTATCACGAGTTAATTTTAATTTTTTTAAAATAAAAATTAATTTTTTTAATAAAAGGATCTTCATCATGCTTGTTTTTTTTTTTTTTTTTTAAATGATAAAAATAAAGCATTTCAACAATGCTAAAATTAAAATGCATTGTATTTAAATTACTTGTAATTAAATTATCTTCATTTTCTAATTAATTTGTTTGGATAAAGAAATTAAAATACTTACATTTTAACTTTTTGTTTGGATAAAATAATTGTATTAATTATGAAATAAAATTTCATTTTAACAATATTTATTTCAGGTTTAATTATGTTTTGAGTTCATGATAAATTTGGAAATGGGCTCCACGACCAAATGGGTCAGGCCGACCCAATGACCCAGTCGTGTAGGGCCGGCTGGAAACTCCGACATGCTAGGCTGGGTCGGCCAGACAATCCAGTCAAGCCTGATCAGCTTGACGTCCCATACAGGCCGGTCAGGCCCGTCAAGTTTGTCGACCTAGCCCTACCCCAACCTGACTCGTCTAGGTCGTTGCCCCGACTTGGCACCACTAGTTCGTCGAGCTCATTCGACCCATCTAGGTTGTTAGGCCCGTTTATGTCATCGGGCACACTCGACAAGTCTATGTCATTGGGCATTCAATGAAGCAATTCATTTTTTTTTTTGAAGAATTTGGATTTCTTTGTAATGAAATGCTTTGTTTGGATAGAGTAATTAAAAAACATTTAAAATGCATGCATTTTTTGAAGTATTTCAATTAGCTAAATTAATAGAAATTTAAATACCCTCAAAATAGGTGAAATTTGAAATTCTTCTCACTCAACCTCACACTCGACTCTATGATAGAGTTTTCAATTTGGCTCAATCCACAGGACTTGGCCATAACCCACGCGGGCTAGGATCAAAAAAGCCGACAGAGCCAAATAGCCCCAAATTAAAGAAGCCCACAGGGCTAAACCCCCCCCCCTCCCCCCCCCAAATAGCCCTGTGGGCCAAGACCAATCTATGGGCTTTATTTTTAAACATGAAAAATATATTATTTTTTAAAATATATTATTAAACATTCTGATGACAACTCGACGACCTGAGTCGTCTTGGCCATTGGACTGGCTTGACTCGACCATCATTCGAGGTTAGGTCGTCTCGATTGCAGACCTAGGACTAGGTCTTCGAGCTGAGCCGATGACTAAGATAGGCCCAATCCATGGGATAATCCTGGGCAAATGACCGAAACAGACTCAACAAGCCCGACAGTGCTAGCGGGTTGGGACAACCAAACAATACAAATAGATCGGGCTAACCTGACAACAAAAAAAGGTTCAGGCGAGCCTGACAATCCAAATGGGTTGCATGACACAGGCGAGCCTGACGACCTAGATGGACCGAGTAGATCTAACGACTCAAACAGGTAAGACCGACCCAACGACTAAGACTAGTCGGGCGGGCCCGATGACCCAAATAGGGGGCGAGCCTGACGACACATATGGGGCGGGCAGGCTCGAAGATTCAGATGTGTCAAGCGAGCCCGACGTCCCAAACAGACCCAAAGATCTAGACAGGCCGGGCGTGCTCGACGACCAAAACAGGCTAGACGGGCCCAACGACCCACACAGACAAGACAGGCCTGACAACACATACGGGCTCGACCGACCCTACAACCCATACGTGCCAAATCGACCTGACGACCTAGCCGGGTTGGGCCAGCCTGATGTCATAGACTTGCCGGGTGGGCTTGATGACACAAATGGGACCAACAAAGAGTCGTTAAACCTTTCTAGTTTTAACGACACAATAGAGCACAAAAATTTATTAGAGACTCAATTAAAAGTTTCGAAATTTATCATGAACTCAAAACATAATTAAGCCTAAAATAAATATTAGTAAAATGAAAGTTTATCTTAGAAGAAATTCAATTGTTTTATCCAAAATAGAAATTGAAATGTAAGGTATTTTAATTTCTTTACCCAAACAAGTTATTTAGAAAATTAAGGGAATTTAATTGCAAACAATTCAAATACAATGTATTTCAATTTTTCATTATTATTGAAATGTTTCATCCAAACACAAGGTAAGGGTTTCTTTATCTCTTCACCACGCAAAGTTCCAAGAAAGACAATTAGGTGTTGTCGCACACCTTTAGTTGGTCAGAGCTCTTTTTAGTGTCGTCTGGAACCATCAGTCAGAACTCTTATTTTCAAAGTCGAGCATGAAGATTGAGCTATAGTAACAAATAACATGTATAATCAATATAAGAAAATCCTTGAATAATGATTAATTTTAATGATAAAAAATAATTTATCATTATAGTAACGAATTTATATACTAATTTATAAATTAAAAATTATTGATAATTAAAATACTTTTTAAAGTTTATAATTAGTCTCTAATAATTAAATTAATTCTTAACATATTTAATTATTGTTCATCAAATTCAAATATTCTAATAAATTTATTTTGTGATCTTTTCCATTAGATAATAGATACCGGCCAAACGCTAAATATTCTGGTCCAATTTGGGTATGATGCCAACACGTTAGGGGTGCCGTCTGGCTTTGGAAAACGCAAATTTAAGGTCGGACATTTGGGTGATGGCTACAGTTGGTGTAATGTGGTACAAAAATGGACAAAGAAAACAGGCATGTGAGTAAAATGGAATATTATTTAAAATTTAAATTAATTGCATAAAATTGTGTGGAGTAAATTATTTGTCGATCGGAACTCAAACCTTATATATCGGATTTTGAACTACACCGGGTTCAGAATTTTCCAGTGAGATTTGTTTTTTCTTTGGCGGTACACTTACGTTACAGTTCTGATACTTTGTATTCAGTCTAGGCAAACAAGGAAAATAGGATTAACTATTTTTCAATCTCTAACACCTATTTTGAGATACGAACCTGTGTTGATAAATTGAGATATGAACACATTTTAATGAATTTAATTCTATTTAATGCCATTATTTGAAAAATATGATTAAATTTAAATTTAAATATTATTTTCATAAAATATTTTTTATGATAATTTCAAAAATATATCTTTATAAAAGAACAAAATTAAATGAGTTAATTAACGTTTTTAAAATATAAGTTTAAACGAATAGATATAGATTCCATTTTATCTTGAGTTTTTAATGTTAATTTAAACTACTTTAATTAATCGATATTTGAATTTATGAAATTATAAGTTGATTTAATCGACAAAGGGATGAATTTTATTTTTAAAAACGTTTCTAAATTTATTGTAACCATCATTAGTTCGTGAAGTTTACTTTGCATAGATTTGACTTGATGGCATGCAATTAAAATAACACGGATAAAAGATAAAATAAAAATTAAAAACACTAATGTATTTTTTTGAATTGAATTGTCTTATGAATATAAACATCTAAAACATTTTACTCACCTAGCCCGACTTTAATGAATTTATAACATATTGAATTCAAATACTTTCAAAACAAAATTTATAAAAATATAAATTATTTAACATATATTTGATTACATCAAATAATAATAATAAGGATTAAATATGGTTTTGTCCCTTACCTCTTAGTGAATTTTGGAATCAATCCATTTTGAAACTTTGGACCAATTTAGTTTTTTATCTTTCGAAATACGTGAATTTAGTTCTTTTAATCAATTTTTGTTAAGTTTATTTGACATTTCAAATGAGTTTCATAATAGTATTTAACTTAACATTAAAGCAAAAATGTGTCCAATAATATAAACAACTCAAATATAATCCTAAAATGCATACGAAACATCAAATAAATCTAACAAAATTTGATTAAAATAACTAAATTCATGTATTTTAAATAAATGAAAGACTAAATTAATACAAAGTTTCAAAATAGACTAATTCCAACATTCACTTAGAGTTAAAAAAAACATATTTAATAATAATAATAATAAATAATAACAACAATAATAAATAATAGCAACAATAATTATTATTATTGAGATTTTCTATATGAACGTTACGTATAGGCAATGCACACAACTAACGATGACACTGACAGATTAAACGGAACTTAAAATATATTGATCAACTATAACCATTTACGTATCATATGCAAGATATTAAAGAAAAAAAGAAAAAAAAAATACAACAATTATGAAAAGAACAGGACAAAACTCAAAGAAAAAACAAAGATCACGTGCTATCAAAAACCAATTCAAAATAGAATTGTACATTAGAACGAAAAGAAAGTAACAGTTTCAGAGAACAATAACATAGACTAGGCTTTCTTTTGTTCATCTTGAAAACCATTAGTAACATCATCTTAAACTTGAAAATCACCAATATATTAACATTTTTTCAAAGATTCCTTAGGTCACACTTATGGTCCTCATGACCATTGCAAGAAAAGCTTAGTTATAAAATTGAAAAGTATTGTGAAGAATAGATCGGATAAAGATAACCTCAACTTAGTATCTCAAGAACAAGTGTAATAATAATTCAAAACTTGAAAAGAAAATTAAGATAGCAATAAAAGATGAAAGTATCATTTAATATAAGCATAACTTATATAATGAATTCTTCTATGGTAAATAGTTCAGTATTAAGTGTTTATGTAATGATGAAATGGTAGATTTTCTGGTATTGGTAATTATTTTTTCTACAATATATATATATATATATATATATATATATATATATATATATATATATATATATATATATATATATATATATATAAAATATATATATATGTATATGTTATTGTTTTTTTTTTTTATTTCTTTTATTTGTATTTT